>ERZ869936.91-NODE-91-length-120359-cov-7.392198_pt1 | contig 120359 bp, 87 predicted proteins | sample MGYA00520876_ERZ869936 | MGnify/ENA primary metagenome ERZ869936 (study PRJEB32218, sample SAMN09650985) | biofilter metagenome | isolation source: enrty point of leading RO module | place: Saudi Arabia: Thuwal, RO plant located on Red Sea | collected 2016-02-17 ...
GGCAAAGGGCGGTGCAGTCGGCCTGTCGATCTAACGCCGGAAGGTCTCCAGTGTGTCGCTGCGGCGCTAAACGCCGCGGCCAACCTAAAACCGAGTAAGTCACAAGAACTGGCCGCGGCCCCGGGAGGGCCGCAGCGGCGCACGAATTTTTTTCGGCAGCGTTTGGTGCATCGCTGTGCGCAGGCGGATAGCCATTGGAAACGCACTCCTGCGCGCGGAACCTGATCCACGGAAATGCAAGAACGAGGATTCCCGTCCCCTTTGGTTCACCCGTCCGCAGGTCATTCGGCATCGGCCGGATTGACCTACGTCCCTCTGATTCGCCGATTCCCGGAGATTGGACAGCTCATAGTCGACTGCAACCTGGTCAGCTATCGGGCGTCACCGTGTATCCCAGTTTCTCGGCTTGGGCAAGATCGGCGTCGCCTCTGGCTTTCTCGCTCTGCTGCAAGTACGACCAACCCCTAGCATAGAATGCGTACCCCTTACTCGGATCGATCTGAATCGCCGTTGTGAAGTCGATGACCGCGTTGTCATGGTCACCCTTCTTCGAGTAGGCACAGCCACGGTTGTAATACGCCTCCGCATCATGCGGATTGATCCGAATGACCTCGGTGAAGTCAGCAATCGCCTTGTAGTACTCACCATTCTTCATGTAGGCCAAGCCACGATTGTAGTACGATTTGTCATGCTGCGGGTCGAGTCGGACGGCTTCAGCGTAGTCCGCCATCGCCTTGTCAAACTCGCTCTTCTTGTCATACGCAAAGCCCCGGCCACAATAGACGTCGGCATGTCTTAGATCGAGTCGAATGCACTCCGTGAAATCCGCGATGGCCCTGTCAAACTCGCCCATCTTGTGGTAGACAGCGGCCCGCCCCCAATATGCCATTGCGGGTTCTGGTTCGAGCGGAATCAGACATGTCCAGTCCGCGATTGCCTCATTGAACTCACCCTTTCGGCTATGAAGTTGAGCTCGCGCCCAATATGCACGAGGGGATTTTGGGTCTAGGCGAATAGCCTCCGTACAGTCCGCAGCAGCTCTATCAAAATCATCCTTCATCAAATAGGCAATGGCTCGAACAAAGTATGCCGCGACACTTTGCGGGTCGAGACGAATAGCCTCCGTGCCGTCAGCGATGGCCTTGTCGAGGTCGCCGTTCTTGCCGTGGGACCTACCCCGCGTGCAATAGGCTTCGGCCATCATCGGGTCTAGCTGTATTGCTTGGTTACAGTCGGCAATGGCTTTGCCCAGTTCGCCTTTTTGCAAGTAAGCTCGGCCGCGGCTGGAGTACGGCTGAGCGTCTTGCGGGTTCAGACGTATGGCCTCGGTGTACGCAGCTATCGCTCCATCAAAGTCGCCTTTGTGTCGCAGCGAATCACCTTGCCTGGTTGCTTCATCGGGTGGCCTGACCATAACGACTTGCCTCGCTCGGGACAGAAACGAAAGGGGACGAGTAACGAAAGGGGGCGAGGACCATTATATTTGTCAGTTCCAATTCTACTGCTTACGTTTCCATTCCTCCCAGGCACCGCTGCGCGCCGTGGCTGGCAAATGTAAATGGAGCGCGATCCGCGCCTGTCGACGCGCTCTGGCTGGCCGCCGCAGCCACAGGGCCCTGCCACCGCCGCAGCTTGCAGACGCCCGCGCCACGCTTCACAATGGTTCACTCGGAATGACATCCAGGAGCAAGCACCACGACGAAGGAGACCCAGCCATGGGGCGCATCGCGATTTTGGCGGCGGTATTTCTGTTCGCATTGGCAACCTACGCCTCGGCCGCCGACGGCGAGGCTTTCACCGATCCGGAAAAAGCCGGGCCGGACTTCAAGATCCAGGGCGAGTACGCCGGAACGATCAAGACCCCGGACCAGGATCTCAAGGTCGGCGCGCAGGTGATCGCCTTTGGCGACGGCAAGTTCCGCGGCGTGTTTCTGATCGGCGGGTTGCCGGGCGACGGATGGCAGCGTGACGATCCCACGATGGAAGCCTATAGCAAGACCCAAGACGGTGTGATCACGTTCGAAGGGGACGCCGGCGTCGCGAAGATCGAAGACGGCAAGCTGATCATCTACGATCTCTCGGGCGAAAAGATCGGCGCGCTCGAGAAGGTCGAACGCAAGAGCCCCACGCTCGGCGCCGAACCGCCGGAAGGGGCCAAGGTGCTGTTCGACGGCAGCGGCGTCGAACATTGGTCCGGCGGCAAGATCGTCGAAGACAACTTGCTGTTGGCCGGCACGCGCGGCAAGGACGACCTGGGCGACTTCACGCTGCACCTCGAGTTCCGCACCCCGTTCGTGCCCAAGGCACGCGGCCAGGCCCGCGGCAACAGCGGGCTCTACCTGCAAGACCGCTACGAATTGCAGATCCTCGATTCGTTCGGGCTGGAGGGCAGGAACAACGAGTGCGGCGGTTTCTACCAGATCAAGGAACCGGCCGTGAACATGTGCTTCCCGCCGCTGTCCTGGCAGACCTACGACGTCGACTTTCGCGCTGCCCGATTCGACGGCGAAAAAAAGGTCGAAAACGCGCGGGTCACGATTCGCCACAACGGCGAGACGATCTTCGACGACTTCGAGCTGCCCAATCTGACGCCCGGCGGCGCGCCGACGGAGCATCCGGGCAAGGGGCCGATCAAGTTGCAGGCCCACGGCAATCCGGTCACGTATCGCAACATTTGGGTCGTCGAAAAATAGGGCGGCGGCGTGTCGATCCCGTGTGGGTTGACAAGTTTTCCACCGCCCCCAGAACACCCCAGTCGGGCTCGGAAAGTGCGGGGGCTGCGACGAGTATTTCGGTATTTCGCGACCGGATTTTGTCTTTTTCGCCCGCCGCCCGGACGGGCGGATTTTCTTTCGGATTTGATCTGCTAGCATGTGGAGCGTTGGAGACGCGGGGTGCCCACGACGGGCCGCCCCGAAGGCGGTTGTTGCCGTGCGAGCCTGGAGGTGCCCGATGACCCAATCTGCTGAGCGTGCTGCACGCGAGGCCAAGATCGCGGAGTTGAAGCGTTTGATTACTGCCGGACAATACGAGACGCTGGAAAAGCTTGAAGAGGCAGTCGATGCGTTCCTGTGGAGCGAGCAGGATCGCATGCAGCAAGAGCAGTACGAGTCGTTCGGCGAGATCGCTCGGGTCCATCCGAAATAGCCGCATTTGTCCGACTATCGGCCGAAGTGTCCTTTTCTCGAAGACGCCGATCGCAAAAATCGGCATTCCTGCCGCCGATTCGGCCGAACCGGCACGGGATTTGAATGGCGCGGATGCGCTCTAGCACGATCCGCGGCCTTTGCTAAACTTCGCCGCCGTTGCCTGTCACCGGGCATGGGGCAAGTTATAATTGCCCAGGGATTGGCGCGGATCGCAAATCGGGCGAATCCCGGCGGCCCGGACGGCCGATGTAGTCTGCTGAGTCACACGAAACATGCGTTGTCCGGTCGCCGACCGGCCATGCTAGCGAACTTCAAACCTCTTCAGCCATCACATACGTCGGAGGACCTAAACAATAGCGTGAGCCTGGGTCGACTTCATGGCAGGTGCGCAGCACTTGTCTGACCCCGCTCTTCTCGCAGCGACTCCACCGTCGCATTGGGCTGGAGGTTTGATTATTCTGGGCCGCGGCCGCGAGCACTGTATCGCGTCGCGGCCCTTTTTTTGCGCCGGCTAAGCGCTTTTCGCCGCCGGGCGAACGGCCGTCGCGTCGCCGCCGAGCATGCGGCACGCCAATTGGGCCAGCGTCACCAGGTCGAGCGCGTTGTGCCGCAGGATCGCGCCCAACTGATGCGTCTGCCCGGTGCGCACGAAGTGGTGGTACGCCTCCGGCACGAGCGAGCCCGGCAGATCGTCGTGCCGCACCCGCCCGCAGAGATACCGCTCCAGCGTCTGGAGCCGGCAGTTCGGCAACAAGCCCTTCCACCGCCGCCGCGCGTGGTGTAGCAGGTCGCAGTGGACCAGTTCCGGGCGGGCATCGTCGCGCGAAAGCCCTGCGTCCGGTTGCGGGACTGTCGCCCCCGATGCCGGCTGTCCGCGCAGATCGCGGCCCAGATGGTACCGCGTGCTGCGGTCGTGGACCATCGGCCAGTCGAAGCTCTTGCCGTTGAACGTGACCAGGACGCGATGATCGGCGGCGATCTGCCAGAGCGTTTGCAGCACGGTCCGTTCTTCCGCATACGTTCGGGCCAGCAGTTGGTCGATCACCAGTCGGCCCGCGTCGTTTCGTACCAGCCCGACCAGAAACACCATCGATCCGGCAAAGCCGCACGTCTCCAAGTCGAGAAACAGCGTCTGGTGCGGAAACCATTGGGCCAGGGCGGCCAACTCGGGGTGGCTGCCCGCGGCGTCAAGCGGGCGGCTTTGCGGCGGCGTTTGAGCGGGAGATTGGCTGCCCGGCCGGCAGGCGCCCGGCGCGCCCAGCATTGCCTCGGCGATCACCGGCTGGGCCTTCGGCCACAGCGCGTCGATCGGGTGACGGATGCGCTGGTGACGGCCCGAGGCGTTCTCGCATTCGTGCGACGCCGCAAGCCACTGTTGCTCGCCGAGCGACCCCGCCGTGGCGTTTGACGACGCGCGGGTTGGACGGCGGATCGCGTCGGCCGTGAGGGCCCGCGCATCGCTACGACCCAAATGCAAGCGCGCCAGTCGTCGACGGATGTCCTCGTTGAGCATGATGCCGCCATCGGGGGACACGTTCGATGCCGCGCGGCATCCGCCGCAATTGCAGGAGCCGGCCGAATCGTCATCGAATCTGGCCGTATCTTACTGAGCGTCGTGCTCGCGACACCAGGCGAGAATCTCCGGCACGCTCGGTCGCTGACCGGGCGGAAAGGCCGGTGCCGAACTGGCCGGTTTCGACTCGGCGGCCGTTTCGGCCTGCGGTTCGGCGGCAGCCGTTTCTTGCGGAGCGGCTGCTTCGGCAGGTGCTTCCTCGGCCGCAGCTTCTTCGGCCGCTGCCGGTGCTTCGGCGGCTGGCGATGCGCCGCCACCTTCCTTGTTGGCTCGTGCGGCGGCCAAAATATCGGCCGTGCTCATCTTGCCCGCCTTGGGTTTGGCCGGGCTCGCTGCCGGGCTCTTCTTCGCGGCCTCGGCACTTCCCTTCGCAGGCGCCGCGGGCGCGGCGCTGGCTTCCGGCTTGACTGCCTTGCCAGCGCGGGCCGCGGCCAGGATATCGGCGGTCGACTTCTTGCCGCCCCCTTTCGCGGCGGCCGGCTCTTTTGCTGCGGCAGGCTTGTCGCCGCCGCTCTTGGCCGCTCCTTGCATCCGCGCCATTTCCAACGGCGAAAGCTTCTTGCCTCCCGCGGCGGCAGCCGGCTTGGCCGCGGCCGACTTACCAGCGGCAGCTTTCGGCGGGGCAGCCTTCTTGGCCGGCGGACCCTCCGGCTTGGGAACGACTTTCAGATAGCCCGGGTCAATGTCGTACCAGCCAATGTTGTTCCAGGCGTCGAATTCGACCAGCGCGCGACCGTTCATGTTGATCGTCTTCACGCGGCCGACGTAGCCGTCGAAGCGGGCCAACTCCGAGGCCGCGGCGTCGACCACGACGTACTTGTCAGTCAGATCCTGTTTGAGCTTCTCGATTTGGTCGATCACGGGGATTAGGCGGGCGGTTCGAATCGCCCGGCGGCTTGGAATGGCTTGGGATGGCGTGATAAGGCTTGGGATCCGGGGCCCCGTGCGTCGCACGTGGCGGTCGCGGGAAACGCCCATTTTTGTCCAACATCGGCCGCGAATCAAGGTGGCACGGCCCCTGGTCGTGGCGCAGTTTGGCCGCGTACACGGGAATAGCGACTAGGGGCGCTTTCGCCACGAACCTCTGCACAACTGCACAACGAGGAAAATGCCAACGCTGAGGCAAATCGCCGGCACCGTAAACACAAATAGCACGCCGAACACCAGAGGCAGGTGTTCGCTCGCTGTGCGGTAGGCGAACGCCCACGAGGCGCCGGCCGCAACCATTAGAAATAGTGTCTTTAAGTTGAACCTCATACCCGCCATTCTACCCGACTCGGCATCGGCTTCCGTCTTGTTTGATGCGTCCAAACGCACGGCGTTTCCACCCTGTATTGCGGCACACAGGTCATCGGCTGGCCGTTCACAGGGTTGACTCACCGGGGGGCCTCAACGACATTGAATCGTAGAGGCTGGAGCCTGCCAGTCGCACGATTTTGTGCTCTCAATTCGCAACCTCCCCCCTGCTCGACTGGCAGAAGCCCTAGCCCGTTTGGATGGAGCGGTGGTGAATAACATGCGCACGCGTTCGGTGGCAAAACGCCGAGGCTCCGCGTCGTCGACGTCCGAATACGACGGACTGTTCTCGCATGCGCTGAAGCTGGTTTGCATCGGCGGTTTCGACGGTTGGCTACGGCACATGAACCCCGCTATTTCGTCCGCATTTGGCTACCAGCCCGACGAGATGGCCTCGATGCACGTCCGCGACCTGGTGCATCCGGACGATTGGCCCGAGACGAATGCCCTGATTCAGGGTCTTGCCGGCGGACAGAGCGTGGGCGGGGCCGAGGTGCGCGTGCGGGCCAAGAACGGCGAATATCGATGGGTCTTGTGGGATGCCGTGCCTTGCTGCGACCAGGGCGTGTTTCTCGGCACGGGCTACGACATTTCGTCGCGCAAAGCGGCCGAGGAAGCGCTCCGCCAGAGGGACAAGCGATTTCAACTGATCGCCGGCATTACCGGCGAAGCCATCTGGGACTGGGATCTGCGCACGAATCAGGTGTGGCGGAACCAAACGTTTCTCAAAATGTTCGGCGTGCCCGACGCCCAGACGGCCGGATCGATCGAATGGTGGCAACAGCGGGCCCATCCCGACGATGTCGATCGCGTGCTGGCCGCACTTCCGGCGCCCGGCGTTTTTGCCCGTCGACCTTGGACGGTCGAATATCGGATCCGGCTGCGTGATGGTTCGTACGCCCACGTGTACGACCGCGGATTCGTCATCGAGGACGACGACGGAAATCCGGTCCGCATGGTCGGCTCGATCCTGGACGTCTCTCCGCTAAAACGGGCCGAGGAAGAGCTGCGCGAGAGCGGCGAGCGGTTTCGGCTGGCCGCCCAGGCCACGCGCGACGTCATCTGGGATTGGGACATGCGCGCCGGGCGGGTTTGGCGCGGCGACGGTTTCGAGGAAGTGTTCGGCTACACCGCGGACCAGGTCAGCAACGAGCTCGAGTGGTGGGTCGAGCAGACACATCCGGACGATCGTGAACGCGTCTGCGCGAAGATCGAGGCGCTGCGTGAGCGACGCATCGAACAGTACTCCACCGAGTATCGATTTCGCCGTGCCGACGGCTCGTACGCGGACGTGCTTGAACGGGCGTTTGTGATGTACAACGATCGTGACCGGCCGGTGCGGATTGTCGGCTCCCTGATGGACATCTCGGACCGGCGGCACGCCGAAGAATTGCTCAGGCTCCAGCAGGCCGAACTGGCGCACACCGACCGTATCAGCACGATGGGCGAAGTCGCGACCGGACTGGCGCACGAGCTGAATCAACCGCTGGCCGCGATTGCCAACTTTGCGGAAAGCTGCAAGCAAGTGATCGATTCCGGCGCCCCCGACTCGCACGACAAACTTCGTGAGTGGGTCGCAAGGATCGCGGCAAATACCGATCGGGCCGGCCAAATGATTCGCCGATTGCGCGCTTTCACGCGCAAGTCGGAACCGCACCGCGCGCCGGTCGAACTGACCGAGCTGGTTCACGACGTCATCGAGCTCGTGGGTTCCGAGTCGCGGCGGCGCAACATGCGGGTCCGCTGGGAGCCCTCGAAGGAGCCCGTGCCGCGCGTCGAGGTCGACCCTGTTCAGATCCAGCAAGTGTTGGTTAATCTGATGCACAACGCGTTCGACGCGGCCAGAGACATGCCGCCGGAACGCCGCCAGATTGTCGTCGAGGCCAAGGCCCAGGGCAACGCGGTCGAACTGTCGGTTGCCGACCAGGGTCGCGGCATTCCCCGCGAACAGCGCGAGCGGGTGTTCGAAGCGTTCTATTCCACCAAGACCAGCGGTGTCGGCATCGGGCTGGCGATCAGCCGTTCCATCGTCGAAAACCATGGCGGCAAGTTATGGTTTTCTCCGAATCCACGGCACGGCACCACGTTTCACTTCACTGTACCTGTCCCCGGAGCAGATCATGGCTCAGACGCCCATCGTAACGGTCGTGGATGACGACGAGCAGGTCCGCGAATCCTTGGCGGCACTGGTCCAGTCGATTGACGTCGATGTCGAGTGCTTCGCCTCCGGCCAGGCGTTTCTCGATGCCTTCTCGTACGACCGGCCTGGCGTCGTCGTGCTCGACTTGCGCATGCCCCAGCTCAGCGGGCAAGAAGTGCTCGACGAACTGGCCGCGCGCCGGATCAGCATTCCCGTCATTATGGTCACAGGCCACGGCGACATCCCGGCGGCCGTGGCGGCCATGAAGTCGGGCGCCGTCGACTTTTTGGAAAAGCCGTACAGCGGAGCGTCGTTGTTGGAAGCGATTCGTCGCGCACTGACCCTGGGCGAGCGCGTCTTTCAGGCCGATGCCAAGCGGATCGATCTGTTGACGCGGTACGAGAGCCTGACGCCCGACGAAAAAGACGTGCTGTGGCTCACCGCCGAAGGCAAGCCCGACAAGGCCATCGCCCAGCGCCTTGATTTGAGCCTCCGCACGATTCAGCTTCGTCGCGCCAGCGTAATGCGCAAGTTGCAGGTCACCTCGCGGGCCGCCCTGATTCGCCTTGCCCAAACGCTCGAACAACTACCGACCGCCACGTAGCGCGGTCGTCGTGGACTGGAGCCGTCGCCGTGGACTGTTGGCGAAACAGTTGCGCGAAGCCTTAGCCTGCTTCCGATCCGGAAGCTAAAACACGGGGCGAACCGTCTTAAGGCGTTCTTCGGTGGCCGCCATCAGTGCGTCTTCGGCCCGCTCGTCCGCGGCTTCGTAGGTGACCGAGAACCGCAGATACGCGCCTGCGTCGTCCCATGGCACCGTGCAGATCGACTGCTCGGTGATCAGGTACTGGCTGGCTGCCTCCGCCGTTTCGAACGTGGGGCCGTCGGCCAATCCGCGCGGGCTTTTGGCATAGATGAAGTACGTGCCGCCGGGCATCTGACAATCAAACCCACAGCGGACCAACACGTCGACCAGCTTGCGGCAGCGGCGTTCGTACTTGGCGCGTACCTGCCGCGGGATTTCCGGATCGTCCAGCGCCACGGCGCCGGCTTTCTGAATCGCGATGAACTGGCCCGAGTCGCTATTGTCTTTGATGTCGGCAAACGCCCGCACGATCCGCTCGTGCCCGCAGACCCAGCCGAGCCGCCAGCCGATCATGTGAAAGCCCTTCGACATGGAATGGACTTCCACGCCGACGTCGCGCGCCCCGGGCACCGACAGAAAACTCAGCGGCTCGCCCTCGAAAGTCAGCATGATATGCGCCGCGTCTTGCACCACGACGATGTCATGCTGCTTGGCGAAGGCAACCACGCGCTCGTAGAAATCCTTCGTCGCGACGCGGCCCGTCGGGCTGTTCGGGTAGCACAGCACCAGCAGCTTGGCGCGCTGGCACACGTCGGCCGGAATCGCGTCCAAGTCGGGCAGGAATCCGTTCTCGGGCAGCAAAGGCAACGCATACACGCTGCCGCCGTAATACTTCGTGTGCGTGCCGGCCACCGGATAACCCGGCACGGTCATCAGCGTGATGTCGCCCGGATCGACAAATGCGGCCGGCAGCATCGCCAAGGCGGTCTTCGACCCGATGCAGTGGTTGATCTCGCTGGCCGGATCCAGCTCGACGCCGAAGTTCCGCTGCATGAAACGTGCGGCGGCTTGCTGGAACTCCGCCACGCCGTTATCGGCATAGCCCCGATTGGCCGGTTCGTTGATCTCGCGGGCCATGATCCCGCGAACCGCCTCGGCGGCCATTTCGTCGTTCTCGCCGATGCCAAAGTCGATCAGCGCGCGCTCGGGATGCTCGGCCAGGGCCTTGCGCTTCGCCCGCTTGATCTTCTCGAACTTGTAGATTGCCGTGCCCTTGCCATAGTTCTCACCGCCGATGCGCTGGGCGAACGACTTCTGAAAATAGGGATCGCTCATCGAGACTCGTGCCAAAGAACCAACGTGTCGGTAGGATTTATCCGTCGCAGCAGATCGCCGCCGGTGACGATTCGCTTCGCCTGTCGCCCCGCAACGTGCAGGAAGCGTAGCGTAACGAAGCCGCGCGGCCGCGGCAAGTCGCGCGGGGTTGGCCGCTCGACTGTCGCGCTGCCCAAAAACCGCGCGCTAGTGCACGGCCAACATCCGCTCGAGCGCAACCAACGACCAACGGGCCGTTTCGTCGTCGACGCGGACGACGTTCACCGGAGTGCCGGCCGCCAGGTTCTCGAGGCTCCAGCAGAGATGCGCCAAATCGATGCGGTACATCGTGGCGCACATGCAGACGATCGGCGACAGAAACTGGATCTCCTGCTGCGGATGATCCTGTTTCAATCGATTGACCAGGTGCAGCTCGGTGCCGATGGCCCACTTCGTGCCGGGCGGAGCGGCTTCTACCTCGCGGATGATCTTGGAGGTCGAGCCCACTACGTCGGCCCGGTCGACCACTTCCATCGGGCATTCCGGATGCACCAGAATCTTAATGTCCGGCGTCTTGGCCCGCAGTTGGTCGACGTGGGCCGGCTGAAACATCTGGTGGACGCTGCAATGACCGCGCCACAACAGCACCTTGCTGTTGGTCAACGCCTCGGGCGTGTTGCCGCCCAGTTCGTCGGCCATCGGATCCCAGACAGGCATCTGATCGGTCGGAATGCCCATCGCCTTGGCCGTGTTGCGCCCCAAGTGCTGATCCGGAAAGAACAGCACGCGGCTGGTTCGCTCGAAGGCCCAGCGGAGCACGGCCGCCGCGTTGCTCGACGTGCAGACGATGCCGCCATGCCGTCCGCAAAACGCCTTGAGTGACGCGGCCGAGTTGATGTACGTCACCGGCGTGACGTCGGCCGTGTCGATCACCTCGCCCAGCTCGGCCCAAGCCGACTCGACCTGCTCGATCGCGGCCATGTCGGCCATCGAACATCCGGCCGCCATGTCGGGCAACACCACGGTGACGCGTCGACCGTCGCGTGCCTCAAGCTTGCTTGGCTGGTTGGCCAGGATGTCAGCCGTCTCGGCCATGAAGTGAACGCCGCAAAATGCGATCGCTCGACACTGATCGCTGTCGGCCGCCATCTTGCTCAGTTGGTAGCTGTCACCCCGCAGGTCCGACATCGCGATCACTTCGTCCTGCTGATAGTGATGCCCCAGAATCAGCAGGCGCGATCCCCACTCGGCGCGCACCGCGGCAATCCGCGCTTGCAGCGTTTCGTTCGCCAGGGACTTGTACGGCGCCAGCTCGTACGTGGCGGCGCCGGAATCGGGCGATGCAATGCTCAACGTGCTTTCCTGTGCGTTGGGTAGGATCAGATCTAAGTATATCGCCCCGCACGGCGGCCGACAGCACCGATCGGCGCCCTGCCCGGCGGCACAGCAGCCCATTCGACGCGCTCGGTGGACTCTTGGTCGGTCGCAGTCTGACGTCGACTGCCGGCGATCGGGTCGAATGACCCACGTCGTTCGACCTGCGGCCGCGACTATTGTTTAATACGGAACACGCGGATGCCGGCGCATCCGCCCAGCGAAATGGCCCCAACTCCGCCCCGAGGGTCGTGCCGACTTCGCCAGTGGCATCGCGAAACACCGTCCGCGATGCTGGAATAACCGCGACCCGTGCGATAACCGGCCACGCGCCACAGATTTCGCCCGACGATGACGATCAGACAAGAGGGCCGCGATTGTGCAGAGATTCGCACAGATCGGCACACCGAGTCTATCGAGGAGTGCGAAAAATGGCCAAGGTGTTGATCACCGGCGCGACGGGATTCATCGGCTCGAAGCTCACCGAGCGGCTGATTGCCGAGGGCGAGGACGTTACCTGTCTGGTGCGCAGTCCGGCCAATGCCAGCCGGCTGCGGCTGATGGGCGCGCGGCTCGTGGTGGGCGACGTGCGCGATGCCACCTCGGTGCGCACGGCCGTTGACGGCGCCGAGATCATCTATCACCTCGCGGGGCTGGTGACGGCGTTTCGCTGGAAGGACATGCAAGAGGTCAACGTCGACGGATTTCGCAAAGTGGTCGCGGCTTGCGCCGCCGCGGCCGTGCCGCCCACGCTGGTTTTTGTTTCTTCGCTGGCCGCGGCCGGACCATCGAGCCACGATCGTCCGCGCATCGAGAGCGATCCCCCGGCGCCGGTTTCCAACTACGGCCGCAGCAAGCGGGCCGCCGAACTGATCGCCGAGGAGTATGCCGATCGCGTGCCGATCACGATCGTTCGCCCGCCGATCGTCTATGGCGAGGGCGATCAAAACATGCTCAGCGTCTACCGTTCAATCTTTCGCCTGGGAATCCACATGGCACTGGGCGTTGCCTACTCGCGCTACTCGCTGATTCACGTTTCCGATCTGGTCGACGCGTTGATCCTGTGCGCGCAGCGCGGCACGCGCTTGCAGCCGCATGACGCCGATCCAGCCGCATCCACCAACGGTGCAACCGCTCCCGCGCCCGACGGTCTGTCCGCCGCCGTTCCCAGTGGCTACTACTTCGTCGCCGGCGACGAGCAACCGACGTTTGCCGAACTGGGCAGCCTGATCGGCGTGGCGCTTGGCAGGGCCCGGGTCATGATCTGGCGCAGCTCGAGTACGCTGCTGCTGTGGCCTGCCGCGGCCGCCGCGGAAGTCGCCGCCCGTCTGCGAGGACGGCCCTACATCTTCAATTTCGACAAGGCCCGCGAAGCCCGGGCCGGCTCGTGGACCTGCTCCTCGCAAGCCATTCGCAGCCAGTGCGGGTTTGCGCCCCGCGCCCCACTTTCGGACCGGCTGCGCCAAACCGCCGCCTGGTATCAGCAACAGAACTTGCTCTAAGCACCGCGCAATAGCGCACGGTGATCCGGCGCCTGCGGCTTGTGGCATCCCGCGGCATGGCCCTCTCGACGTGCATTCGGCGCGAGCGGGATCGCGCGCCAATGGCCCGATCGCGCCACAGGGCGCGCTTTGCCCGCGCGGCGCTGCCCCCGGATGCCGGGCGGAGCAAACCCTTGGCGAACCGCAGTTCGGTACGATATAAACAGGACCGGCAAGGTCGAAATGTGGAAGGAGTCGCCGTCGTGGTAAGTCAAGAAATCCAACAGCAGGTCATCATCGAGCACCAGACGATGGCCCACGTCGTCAGTGCGCTGCGAACCACAATCGGCTGGGAATCGAAGGGGCCGGACTTTTCGCGAAAGCTGTCCAGCCTGCAATTCGTGTGCGAATCGTTCGAGCGACATTTGGTCCGGCTGCTCGAACTGGAAGAAACCGACGGCTACATGTCGGTTGTCTTGGATTCGTGCCCGGAGATGTCGGAGCGCGTTCGGGTGTTGCACGACGAGCACAGCGAGTTCCGCCGGGAAGTGCGGGACATTCTCTCCCGTCTGAATGCCGTTTCGTCGACCGATCACAAGACCTTCGGGGCCATTTCCGACGAGCTCGTCGGCCTGCTGGACCGGCTCGATCAGCATCAGCACAACGAGATCACCGTGCTGCAAGAGGCCCTGCTGCAAGACGCCGGCGGCGAAGGCTAGGCTCCGTTTCTTCGGTGCGATCGGGCTTCGTACGGCCGCAGCGCTGCCACATCGGCCGACCCGGCCGATTCGCGATTTGTCCGCCGCGGATCGAACCGTTATATTGATGGACCGAAATACCCCACAAGTGGCACGGTCCATCAGGAGCCCCACGCTCATGACGCATCCACCTACGCGGCGATCGCTGGTGATACTGACGCTGGGGTTGCTTGGCGTTTCCACGGTCGCCCGGCAGGCTGCCGCGGCCGACCTGGTCGAGCTGGTCAAGCAGGTCGAACACGCGGTGGTCCGCGTCGATACCGACGGTGCGTTCGGCAGCGGCGTCATCGTCGACAATCGGGGCTACGTCTTCACCAACTACCACGTCATCGACGACGCGTCGAAAGCCACGATCACGCTCCGCTCGGGCGAAGTGCTCCAGTGCAAGGGCCTGCTGGCGTTCGATCGGTCGCGGGATTTGGCCGTGCTGAAGACTGACGAAATCAAGCCGCCGTCCGCGATCAAGATCGCTCCCCAGCCGCCTTCAGTCGGAGCAGCGGTCGCCGCGTTCGGCAATCCGCGCGGGTTTTCGTTCTCAACCTCCGAAGGGATCGTCGCGGCGGTCCGCTCCGGCGCCGAGTTGGCGCGCACCATCGGCGACGAAATCTACCGTGAAATGGGCTACACCGAAAATGCCGAATGGATCCAAACCACCGCGCCCATCTCTGGCGGCAACAGCGGCGGGCCGCTGGTGAACATGCAAGGAGACGTCGTCGGGCTCAATACTTGGCGCTCGGTCGGCGGACAGAACCTGAACTTCGCGATCAGCGCCACCGACATGCGGCGTCTGCTGGCCACGGTCGACCCGTCGCGACTGACCGACTTCGACAAACTGCCGAAGAAGGCCGCGCCCGTCGTCCGCCGCGACACCCCCTACGACGACATTGAGTGGAGCGTCGAACTGCCGACCGGGCGGGTCTTTACGTTCGCCATTTTCGAGCCAGAGGCCGACGTGACCCGGCTGATGCAGGCCAAGAATGATGACGTGGTGGTGATTAAGCACCGCAACGGCGCGGTCTATGCAGCGGCCAGTCACGAAGGGGGCGTATTGCACGGCCTGACCGTTGCGCAGCACGAGAGCAAATCGCCCATGGCAATCATGACCTATCAGGAGGGAAAACGGCACGGCAACCTGTTGACGTTCGACGAAAAGGGGGATGCGGTCCTATTCGCGCAGTATCTCAACGGCCGGCGCCACGGCTTCGAATGCCTGTTTCAGGAGGGCGATCTCGTCCTGCTCAACCAATACAAGTTCGATCGGCCCGAGTACATCCAACTCGTCAAGCAAGGTCGACTGCTCGAGGGGTTCGACGACCTGGCCAAAGCCGAGAAACATGCCGCCGCCAAGCAACTGCTGGCGCAACTCGACGAGGCCGAAACCGAGATCAAGCGCAACGAGATCGACTTCCGCAAACAGGTTTCGGCCTACGAGCGCGAAGCGCGCCGTGCGCGGGCCCGTGAACTGGCTCCGGAAAAACGGGCCCGCATTCGTGCACGCGCCAACCAACGGGCTGCCCAGGGCGCAGCCTTCCTGCGCGAAATGTACCGTCGGGCGTATGGCCGCTAGCCAGTCCAAGTGTTGCCGGCGACCGCACGCCATTGACCCCGGGCACGTGATGGCCAATGCCGCCGGCGCGCAGCGCGGATTTGCAAATCAGTATCCCGACGCCTAAGCGGCCGACCAGTCACCTTGGAACAACCCGCACGCTCGGCTAGACTTGCGGTTGTGCTCGGGCGATTAGCTCAGTTGGTTAGAGCGCCACGTTTACACCGTGGATGTCGGGGGTTCGAGTCCCTCATCGCCCATTGCTTTGCGAGCGCTCTTTCTTATGGTGCTCGAATAGTGCCCGGAATCACAGACCCCATCGGCACTGCCAACTACAAGAGGGCGTTGCCGACAACATGGGCGAGATCAGGAACATTCGCGGCGAAGTCATTGCGACGTTCAATGGCCGCCTGCGCGAAGTTCCATTCACGCTTGCCAATAGGTCACTCGCGGAGGCGGACTTCGAAAACGCCGTTCTCGAGGGCGCCCAATTCGACGAGGTCGACTTGCACGGCGCCTGCTTTCGCGGCGCCGACCTGTACTGGGGCTGTTTCTTTCTCGCAAACCTTGAAGGGGCCGATTGCCAGGGGGCCTCGTTTCGCGGCGCCGACCTGAAATGTTGCAACCTCCGCAATGCGAATCTGCGCGGGGCCGACTTCAGTCGTGACAATGTTGGTGGCCAGACCGATCTGTGCGAGGCCATCCTTATCGGCGCCGACTTTAGGGATGCTGATTTGACGGACGCCGACTTCCGCGGAGCGACCTACGATTCGGCCACCAAGTTTCCCGATGGTTTCGACCCGGTTGCGCGCGGCCTCGTTCGGAACGGGCGGAAGTAGGGCAACCGCAGCGCGAACAGGGCGCGAGAGAAGCATCGCGGCTAGTTGCCCCAGGCCGCGCGCGGTCGTGCCGTGTCGGCGGTTTGAATCAGTCGACGCCGTCCCGCGAACCAGTTCCAGCTGGCGCACTACCTGCGCCGCGACTTGCTCCGGCTTTCCCGGCTGCCATAATGAGTGACTTCCCCGATGAAAGGAGCCCGCGATGCACAGTTTGTTGTTTCGGTGGATGGCGCCGGCATACGTGCTTGCCACTTTGTTGGGCGGCCCGGTGCTTGCCGACGACACGGCCGACGTCTGGGACCGTGTCGAGCATCACTTCGTCAACAGCGGCGACGTGAAGATCCACTACGTCACGCTCGGCCAGGGCAAGCCGGTGTTGTTCGTACATGGCTTTCCGGACATCTGGTACTCGTTTCGCCATCAGATGAGCGCGCTGGCGTCCGACTACCGCACCGCCGCGATGGACATGCGCGGCTACAACCAGAGCGATCAGCCCGAGGGCGTCGAAAACTATGCCTTCCCGCTTTTGCTGGGTGACATTGGTGCCGTGATCGATGACCTGGGCGGGAAAGTAACTCTAGTGGGCCACGATTGGGGTGGCGCGCTGGCCTGGCGGTTTGCCATGTTGCATCCCGACAAAGTCGAGCGCCTGGTCATCCTAAACTTGACGCATCCGAAGGGTTACGCGGCGGTCATCGCCAATCCGACAGACGAGCAGAAGGCCAACACCCAATACGCGCGCAACTTTGCCGACTCGAAGCCCGACGGCAGCCCCGTGCCAAGGCGGTTCTACCTAATGGCCGAGCGGCTTGGGCCCGTCGTCGCCGGCCACTATCACGAAGCGTTCTCACGCTCATCGTACGACGGCATGGTGAACTACTACCGCGCCAACTACGGACGCAATCGGGGTGGGGAGATGCCCAACCTGACCATGCCCGTCTTGCAGTTTCACGGGCTGAAGGATTCGGCGGTCGACAAGGACGGGCTGAAAGGTACCTGGGATTGGGTCGACAAGGACTACACGCTGGTTACGATTCCCGACGCGAATCACTTCGTGCAGTGGGACGCGCCGGAGTTGGTCTCGCAAACGATGAAGTCCTGGCTCAAGGCCCGCGACTAGCGTTGCCGTGCCGCCGGCGCGGTCCGCCATCGCTCGTCGAATTGTAGACGATGGCCTGTCCGTCGGCCCTACTGCAATTTCGACGTTACTCTCGCCACAGAAGTGAGAATGTTTCGAACACCACTGCCATTGGTCCATCCCTCGCGACGAACCGCCGTCCGCATGAGCAAAGATTCCGAGTCGAAAGTCCGACCCCCGCAGTACGGCTTTAAGTCTTTGATATTGCTTGTGACCCTCTGTGCGGCAATCTCGGCGCTCTATGTCCGGACACGCGGTTCAATGCAAGTTGCTTCCGGTGAGTTCTACGGAGCTATTGCGTTCACGATGGTGATTGTCGCTGGTGCTACGGTCGTCTTGTTGTCTGTCCGAGGGCGCCGCTAATTCGAAAATCGCTCGCACTTGCACGCCCCGCGCAGTTCGACGCCGGCTCGGGCGTGCAATACAATCGGGGTCCGTGACTCGCTGAGTCGACCGCCAGCCGGAGAACACGCCCTTGGATCTTTCCTACGGAACCCAGTACGACGCGTTTCGCGAGCAGACCCGGCAGTTCCTCCGCGCGCACGCCGAGCAAGCGCCCGAGGACATGCTGGCCGACCGCCAGCGCACGCGCGCCTGGCAGGAACTGCTGATCAAGCATGGCTACGTCGCCCGCTCGATTCCCAAGCAGTACGGCGGCTATGGAGCCCAGCTCGACCTGATCGAGTCGCGGATCATTGCCGAAGAGTTTGCCAAAGCGCAGCTCTCGCCCGGCTTCGGCGGGCAGGGAATCGCCTACCTGGTGCCTGCCATGTTGGAACTCTCGACCGAAGAGCAGATCAAGCGGTTCGTTCCGCCGACGCTGACCACCGAGATCATCTGGTGCGAAGGCTATTCGGAGCCGAACGCCGGCAGCGACCTGGCCAGCCTGAAGACCAGCGCCGTGCTGGACGGCGACCATTGGGTGGTCAACGGGCAGAAGATATGGACCAGCACGGCCGAAAGCGCCGACTGGATGTTCTGCCTGGTGCGCACCGAGCCGGAGGCGCCCAAGCATCAGGGCATCAGCTTTCTGTTGTTCTCGATGGACACGCCCGGCATCCGAGTGCAGCCGCTGCGCACCATGACCGGCGAGGCCCACTTCAACGAAGTGTTCTTCACCGACGTTCGCGTACCGAAGGACCAGATCGTCGGCCAGCGCGGCCAGGGTTGGATGGTCGCCAATCGCGTGCTGCTGCACGAGCGCGACGACTTGGGCGATCCCAACGCGACGCTCTTGCGGCTCAACGCCCTGATCGACTTGATGCAGCGCGAAACGGTCGACGGCCGCCGCCTGATCGACAACCCCGTGTATCGCGATCGGCTGATGCGCATCCAGGGCGAAGTGATGGCGATGCGGTTCAACGACCTGCGATTGCTCAGCGCACGGCTCAACGAGAAGGACGCTTCGCTGGCCGCGATGATCGTCAAGCTGCAAGGCACCGAACTGCGGCACCAGCTCGAAGGACTGGCGATCGACGCCCTGGGCGAACTGGGCATCCTCTACCGAGACAGCCCCTACCTGCGCGACAACGCCTCCTGGCAGTGGAACTACATGTTCTACCTGGGGCTGATCATCGGCGGCGGCACCGCGCAGATTCAAAAGAACATCATCAGCGAGCGCGGGCTGGGAATGCCCCGCGAGCCGAAAGTCGCCAAGTAATCCAGCAACAACGCGGAGCCACGACGTGGAATTCGGACTGTCGGCCGAACAACTCCTGCTGCAAGAGAGCATCGGGCGCTATCTCGAGCGCGCGGCGCCGCTCGAACGGGTGCGCGCGTTTGTCGATGGCGATGAGCCCCGTGCTGCCGACATTTGGGCCGGGCTGTGCGACTTGGGAATTCCCGCAATGCTCGTCAACGAGCAACACGGCGGCATCGGCTGCACCGTGCTCGACGCCGCGCTAGCGGCCGAAACGCTCGGCGGGCACGTTGCGCCGGTCCCGTTCGTGGCGACCGCGGCCATGGTTCCCTGGGCCATCGCCCATGCCGGATCCGACGAGCAACAGGCCGGCTGGCTGCCCAAATTGGCCGAAGGCGAGGTCGTCACGGGCGCGGCACTGACCGAAGTCGTCGGAGCGCGCGAGGATGCCTGCGTCGAGTCCGATGGCAAGACGCTGCGGGGCAAAGCGCTGTTCGTGCTCGACTTCGAGGCCAACGGCTATCTCGTGGCCGACCAGCAACAGCGGCTCTACCTGGTCAAGGCCGATGCCGCCGGGCTCGCGCGCCGACTGCTGGTCACCGTCGACGCCACGCGCGCCGTCGGCGAACTGGTGTTCGACAGCACCCCGGCCGACATGCTACCTGGCAGCGCCGATCCGGAAATCTGCCGCCGCGTGATCGACTTGGGCCGGATCATGCTGGCGGCCGACACGCTGGGCGCGGCGCAGTCGATGATCACGCAAGCCGTGGAGTACTCGAAGCAGCGCGTGCAGTTTGGCCGCCCGATTGGATCGTTTCAGGCCGTGAAGCACATGTGTGCCGAGATGGCCGCTCGGCTGGAGCCCTGTCGGGCGATGGTCTGGTACGCCGCGCACGCCTTCGACGCGATCGTTGACGAGTCGCGATTGACGGCCTGCCACACGAAAGCGCACGTGGCCGAGGTCGGCACGTTCGTCGCCCGCACCGCCACCGAGGTGCACGGCGGCATCGGCTTCACCGACGAATTGGGCCTGCACCTGTGGTTCAAACGGATCGGCGCCAATCGGCAGTTGCTCGGCAATCCGGATCGGGCGCGCGAAGAGGCCGCCCGGTTGCAGGAATTGCCGTAGCGCGATTTTCGCATGGACCCGCTGTTTTGGGCGCCTCGCCGCGCTGCAGGAGAAACGATAGCTCGGACCTTCGGCCCTTACGACTCATGTTGTTTGGTTCTCCGGTCCGCTGGGGCGTTGCCCCAGCCTGGTATAGGTTGGGCCCTTGGCCCAACAAGTGAAACGCCAGGCGCGCCGACGATCGCAAGTTGCACGGCGGACCTATCACGGAAACCCTCGGCTATTGGCTGGGCCTTTGGCCCAGCGCGCACTCAGCACCAAAGGTGCGCTTCATACCAGCCAGGGGCATCGCCCCTGGAATGAATTGGCCATGGCAGAGCCCCAAAAGGGCTGAAGGCCCGATCCATGGCTCCACCCGTCGCGCGACCTACCCGTTGTCGGCGGTCCACTCGTCGCGCAGATGAATGCTCTTGTGAAACTGCCCGACGCCTATCCATAGCAGAACGGTCGCGGCGACGTGGGCAAACGTGCCGACAATGACCAGCGAGTAGCGCAACATGGCTTCGTCGCCGAATCCGTAGTCCGTCACCCAGGCGACCGCGCTGGGGCCCAGGCCAAGCCCGATCAGGTTGACGACGAACAAATAAATTGCCGAAGCCTGGCCGCGCATCGGATTGGGCATCATCTCCTGGATCGCCGCGGGTGCGATGCCGAACGGCATGGCCACGAAGAAAACCGTCGGGGCCAACAGCACCATCGACAGCGTTCCGGACGGAACCAACGGATAGACGAAGCCGGTGGTCGCCCAAACGATGGCAGCGAACACACCGACTTTCATCTTCGCGGCGGGTGATCCGCCATGGGCCATCCGGTCGGCCAGCCAGCCGCCGAACACGATCCCCGAGGTTCCAAACAGCGCCACGATCGCGCCGTAGATCACGCCCGTGTCGGCTGCCCGCCATCCGTACGTGCGATGAAAGAAGGCCGGAATCCACGACGTGGTCCCATACGACGAAAAGGCCAACAGCGCGAAGCCGACGTTATGACACGTCAGCGTTTTCCAATTGCGTCCCAGGTAGCGAATCACGTCGGACAGCGGCTCTTGGACCGTGGCTGAACCGGTCGCCGAGGCGCGCCGCATGCCGCGCCGCACCGGTTCCTTGACCGTGATCATCACCACGGTCAGCAGCATGCCGGGTATACCCAAGGCGAGGAACACGATCTGCCAGGAGCGCATCTCGCCGATCAGCGGCACGGTCAGAAACGGTTCGGCGCCGACCCAGCGGACCACTAGCCCGCCGATCAAGTACGACAAGCCAGTGCCCAGGTAGATGCCCATCGCATAGACGCTGATCGCCGTACCGAGCTTGTTGCGTGGAAACGAATCGCTGATGAGCGAGTAGGCCGCCGGCGACAGGCTGGCTTCGCCGACGCCGACGCCCATCCGCAACAGCACGAAGTGCCAGTAGTAGCGCGCCACGCCGCAACCGGCCGTCATCAGGCTCCAAAAGAACAGCCCGGCAGTGATCAGCCCCCGGCGTGAAACCGAATCGGCCAGCCGCCCCAATGGAATCCCGAAGAACGTGTAGAACAGCGCGAAGCTGAGTCCCATCAGGTAGCTGAGCTGCGTGTCGGAGATGTCCAGATCGCGTTTGATCGGCCCGACCAACAATCCCAGGATCTGCCGGTCCATGAATGAAAAGACGTAGACCACCATCAGCAGCCCGACGACGTACCACGCGTAGGCCGGCGACGGGTAGGGCGGCTCGCCGTCGGTCGACTGCTGCGCCGGTGCTTGCTGCGCGACGCTTGGTTCGGTGCGCGCGGACTCGGCGATGCGATCTTTTTCGTCCATGGAGAACTCAATTCGGCGCGCAACGTAGGATGGGGCGAACCCGATGATACCGTGCCGTCATCCGGAAACCAACAAAATCGGCAAGCCGCTTGCGAATCGGCGCGCGGACGGCCCGCGGAAACGCGCCGCTATCGCGCCGGCTCGATCCGCCGAGTGGCCTTTGTTTTCGCATCCGATCCGTGCTATGTTCCGAAGCGGGTCGCTGCCGGTCGGAGTCGGTGTGCAGCGCATCGGCGGAATCGGCCGCGGTGTACGCGGTTTGCGCAACGCAAGTGGATTTGCGCCTTACGGGGCGAGTCCTCATCTCCTATTGCCGAGGAAACGACGATGAACGTTCGAAGAATTGCGGCGATTGCCGGTATCCTGGTCGTCACGGTTGTGGCTTTTCAGCCGGCGCGCTCGGCCGATCCGCCCGCGAAGCAAAGTGGATCGTCTGCCAAGGGCGACACGAGCGATTTCGCCGTCCGCTACGCCCAGGCCAATTTGAGGCTCGCCGAATTGCGGCTCGAGAAAGCACGCGAGATGAACCGCAAGGTCGCGCGCACGCTCGCCCAGGGCATCGTCGAACTGTTTGCCAACGACGTCGAGTTTGCCCGGGCCCAACTCAAAGCGGCCCAAAGCGGCGGCACGGCCGATTCCTTTGCCCTTTGGCTGCACCGTGCGGAGCTCGAGCTAGAAGACCGCGAACAACAGTTGCAGGTCGCCAAGAACGCCAACGAGCGCGTGCCTAATGCGTTTCCGCCGATTGACATGGCGCGGATCGAAGCTGCTATTGAGTTGGCGAGATTGCGCGTCGAGCGCGGGCGTGAATTGGCCGAGGCCTCGCCCCAGGAAAAGCTCGCTTGGCAGCTCGAAATGATGAACGAAGGGCTCAATCGGGTCGACATCATGGTGTCGCTGGCGATCCAAAACCGGTTGGCCGAATTCTTCTGATTGCTGCGCTGCGCGAGGCGACGTCCTTCGGTCCCTGGACCTGAGACCGAACGGCGCACGAGGATTGTGCCGCGCCGCGTCAACTGCCACCCGCTGTCGCGAAAAAGATAAACGGCCGGCTCCTCGAGGGGCCGGCCGTTGCTGTTGTTCGCAGTGGAGTGCCGCGCAAGTGGAGTGCTACAACTCGTGCGGCGACAACCGCGCGTTGCTACCGCGCGTACGAAAACGAAAAACCGGGTCCGAAGTAGCTGAAGCCCTGCCGTGGACGGTAGGGGCGATACGGGCGATACGGTCGATACGGCGGATAGACCGGCACGGTGGGGTAGTAGACGCGTCGCGGCCGGTATCGTCCACCAGCATAGGGGTTGTAGCGCGGCGCGTAACCGGCGTAGTAGCCCTTGCGCCAACCGTAGGGATAGCGTCCGTGAGCCATGGCTGAAGACGAGCCGGAAGCAACAACGGCGACGATGACCAGTCCTAACAAGATGCGCTTCATGTCCTGCTCCTTTCGAGGCGGTGTGTCCACTCGGCTTGCTGTCCCCTTGAAATGATTGTCGGTTGCACTTCGCATGCCAATGAAACCAACTGTGCCGGCACGCCGCGCGAGCACCGTGCGTCGGCAGAACCGGAGCTGCCAGCAGGCCGATGCTAGAACCGCCTGCCGTGGGCGCCGATCACACGCCAAACGTCGGTCGAACGTGCGATGGCAACCATGTGCCAGCATCGGGCCGTTGATCCAGATCGGCGCAGGGCCGCGTCGCCCTGATTGCACGCGGAAGTTGCCGCTGCGGGTGTCGCGCGACACTCCGCGAACTGGCTGATGCCCCACCGATCGCCGCCCCGCCAAGTCCGGTTCAGGCCAACTGGCGAACGACGTCCATCACGGTCGTGTAGACCAGCAACAGAAGCAGCAAGGCCAGGCCGGCCATGGCAAAGCCGGTATGCGCGCGAGCCAGGCGAGGGTGTAACTTTTCCAACAACGCGCAGAAGATCTTACCACCGTCCAGCGGACTGATCGGCAGCAGGTTGAAGATGGCCAGATTCAAGTTCAGCACGACAGCGAACTGAATCGCTCGCAGCCAACTATCGCCCACCAGCGACTCGCCTACCGCCACGATGCCCACGATCCCTGAAAGCTGACTGGGGTGCAGAAAGATCTGCGGCAGGATCGTCACGATCTGCCACGATTGTTCGGCAACTTGGATCCAAGGTCGAACCAGCACGCGGTATGCCGAGAATCCGTCGATGGCTATGCTCGCCACGGCAAGCAACAGCCCGGCAAACACGAAGTTCGCCGCCGGGCCGCCCAGCCACATCACGATCCGACGCCAGGGCGGAATCGCGAAGAACGCTTCCTCGGACTCCAGCTCGGGCAGCACGTATCCACCCAGCGGAATCGCCGACAAGCAGTATTCGGTTTCGCCCCGTCGCCACGACCAAACGACCGGTCCAAAGCCGATCGAAAACCGGGCGACGCGCATGCCAACGCACCAAGACGCAATCAAGTGGCCCAGCTCGTGGACGAAGATCAACAGGCCGATAATCAGGATCGTGGTCAGATAACTCATTTGTTTCCCGCGACGTTTCGGATATCGTCAACTGATGGCGTCGCCGAATGTACGGCGCACGAAAGAGGGTGGATTCCAGCGAGCGGGCCCAATTCGACGCGGCCCGCACGCGGCACGCCTGAATCTTAGTTGCACCGGCCCAACGGATCAAACGCAATCCTACTCGGTAGGAACGCTCGATGGCGAATCCCCCAGACCTGCTCGCCCAAGCGCTAGCACACCATCAGGAGGGCCGACTGGCCGAAGCCGAAGCGCTGTATCGAAAGTTGCTCGACCGCCAGCCGAATCATCCCGACGCGCTCCACCTACTGGGCGTGGCGGCGCTCGGAGCGGGGCGCCATGCCGAGGCAGTCGATTGGATCAGCCGCGCGATCCGCGTGCAGGGGAATTCGGCCGCCGTGCACAACAACCTGGGCGAAGCCTACCGCGCGATGGGCAACCACGAACTGGCGATCGCCGCGTATCAGCAAGCGCTGCGCCTGCGGCCCGACTTTGCCGCGGCCCACAACAACCTAGGCACCATTTTCCAAAGCGAACAACGGACCAAGGAGGCCATCGCCTGTTTCGATCGGGCCATCGCCGCCCGACCCGAGTACGCCAACGCCCACTACAATCGAGCTCGGGCGTGGCTGAGCGAGGGCAACTTCCTCGACGGATGGCGCGAATACGAGTGGCGCTGGCGGCGCGAGGAGTTTCGCCGCCTGCCGCTACCCCAGCCCGAATGGGATGGCTCGCCGCTGGCCGGACGCCGGCTCTTGATTCGCGCCGAGCAAGGGCTGGGCGACACGCTGCAATTCATTCGTTACCTGCCGCTGCTGCAAAGCCAAGGGCACTCCGCAATGGCGGAGGTGCAGCCGGAACTGGTGCCTCTGCTGGCGCAGAGCGGCATCGGACCGTTGGTGGCGCGGGGCGCACCGCTGCCGCAGTTCGATGTCCACGCGTCGCTGTTGAGCTTGCCGCGACTGTTGGGCACCACGCTGGAAACGATCCCGGCCGGCGACGCCTACCTGTCGGTCGACGAGGAATTGGTTCGCACGTGGCGCGCGAACCTGGAGAGGATTGCCGGCCTGCGGGTCGGCATCTGTTGGCAAGGCAGTCCACAATACGTCCACGACAACGTCCGGTCGATCGCCTTGGCGCGGTTCGCGCCGCTGGCGCGCGTGCCCGGCGTGCGGTTGGTCTGTTTGCAAAAAGGGTTCGGGCTGGAGCAACTCGCATCGCTAGCCGACCCGTTCGAGATCGTCGACCTGCGTCCCGACTACGACCACCAAGACGGGGCATTTTTGAATGCCGCAGCCACAATCTGTAATCTCGATCTGGTGATTACGTCGGATACGGCCATGGCCCATCTGGCCGGCGCGCTGGGTGCCCGTGTCTGGGTCTTATTGAGCACGTCGGCCGATTGGCGCTGGTTGCAGCAGCGCGAGGATTGCCCCTGGTATCCCACCATGCGATTGTTTCGCCAGACCGAGCGCGGCGATTGGCCGGGCCTGTTCGAGCGTGTCGCAGAAGCGTTGTCCGGCGAAGCAGCCGAGGCGGCTAAACAGCCTCGTCGATAGGCTCGACTTGGATCGTTTCGGGGATGCGCGTGATGCGTCCGTCGCGATCGATACACGCCACGACGCTGCGTCCGGTGGCCAGCCGGGTATCGTCGCGCGTCACCTCGTAGCGGCAGATGATCTTCGCGCCGCGCGCTTCGTCGACGATCGTGCGCAGCCGCAACACGTCGTCGAAGAATGCGGGCTGCAAATACTTGCACGTCACTTCGTACACGACCAGCATCCACCCTTCCTCCTCGAACCGCCGGTAGTTGTAACCGGCTGCGCGCATCAGCTCGGTGCGGCCCAGTTCGAAGTAGGTGAAATAGTTTGCGTGGTGCAGGCGGCCTTGGCCGTCCGTTTCTTGGTAACGAACTCGGATTTCGATTTCGTGTTCTCGGAGCATAGGCTTGCCGTACGTCGAAGTGGCCCCATTGCCGCCGGCGGCATGTACATGGCGCGCCGCACGCGCCGCTATCGGCCGAGTTGGCCTGGGGCGGCAAAAGTCGAGTGACCAATCTACGCGAATTGGCTGTGCCGACCAAGCCCGCGCGGCACGATCTGCCGCGTTGACCGGTGGTGTTCAATTCCATATATTGTGAGGGTTTACGGAGTTTCACCGGCCGATGGGCCGCGCGTCGGTTGGGCTGCCGACGCGGTAGCAGCCCGAAGCAAACCGGCAGACCACCCATGAGCATCGACGAAGGATCGGCGACCGGCTTTTCGACGATGCGCGGACGCAACTATCCCTCGATTCGCCAGTTCACGGTGTTCATGGAGAATCGCGTCGGGCAACTGCTCGAAGTGATTCGCCGCTTTGAGGGCAGCCGGGTCAAGATTGTCGCGCTGTCGATCAACGATTCGGCCGAGTGCGCCTTCGTGCGGTTCCTACTGAGCCACCCGGAGCAAGGGCGCGAGATCCTCGAACGAGCCGGACTGGCATTGATCGAGAGCGATCTGATCGGCGTGGAATTGCCCGAGGGGCATCAGCCGCTATTGAAGATCTGCACGGCTCTGTTGCAGGCCGAAGTCAACATCATCCAGGCCTACCCACTGATTGTTCGGCCGCACGGTCGGCCCGCCGTCGCGCTGATGGTCGACAACATCGACATGGGGCTGGAGACGCTGGACACCAAGGGCTTCACGATGGTCACCGAGGGTGACCTGGTCGGCGACGATTAGATTCCGCCCGCCGCCCGGCGCTTGGCAATCTCGGCTTTGCGTCGCGGTTTTCGCCGCGGTCCGGGCCTTCCGGATGCGGGCTCGCCCAGTGCCATGCACAGGGAGCCCGCCGCGCTGTCGCCGACCGCTTGACTTGGCATTGGCCTGTGCCAAACTAGGGCTTTGAACGGAGCAGATGTCGCGCACGCGCTCACGCGGAGGGCTGTGGCCGAAGCGCGTGTGATGTCCTTCTCGATCGCCCATTGCGCCGGCCCATCCATGTCGATCTCTGTTGTCTGTCCCGGTTGTCAGGCCCGATTCTCCGTGAGCGACAAGCACGCCGGCAAGAAGGGTGCATGCCCGAAGTGCAAGGTGATAATCACGGTGCCCGAGCAGTCGGACGAAGAGATCAAGATCCACGTCCCTGAGCAATTCGCCTCGGCCGGCAAGGATAGCAAGGGGCGCGCCGTCAGCAAGCCGATCGCCCGTGTCGAGACCAAAGTCAAGCCGGTCGCCGTGGTGAGCATCGTCGGCGCGTCGATCATGGTCTTGGTCCTGGCGTTTGTCTTTCGCGGTTTGCAGAACAAGGTGCCGATCGTCATCGCGGGCCTGGCCGTCATTTCCACGCCCCTGGTGGTGGCCGCCTACACGTTTCTGCGCGACGATGAATTGGAGCCTTATCGGGGTCGCGCGCTGATCATTCGTGCGGTGTTGTGTGCCTTGGTATATGCGCTGCTCTGGGCGGCCTATTGGCCTTTGCCGGCGTATGGAATCCTGACCGGCGAGCCCTGGCAATGGGTCTTCGTGGCGCCTGTGTTCATTGCCGTTGGTGCCGGCGCCGCGTTTGCGACGCTTGATTTGGACTTTGGCAGCGCGGCAATGCATTACTGCTTCTACGTTCTGGTCTGTCTGCTGTTGCGGTTCGCGCTGGGCATGCCGCCGTTGTGGGCCGTGCCCGTCGGTTCGACATAGTCTTTCCTGCCAGCCGTGGCCTGGAGCGATTCGAGTCATGAACGGGCTGCGTGACCTCGCGGAGATCGCTGGGCTGGACGGCGGCAAGGGGATGGTTCGCATCCCGCCCGATTTGGACGTGCCGTTGACGCAGCGCGTGCGCGCGTTGATCGATGCGGCCGAGTTCCGCCGTTTGGCCCATATCAGTCAGTTGGGGCTGGTCTCACTGGTCTATCCGGCGGCCAACCATACGCGGTTCGAGCATTCGCTCGGTGTGTATCGCCTGGCACTGCTGTTCTTGCGGCAATTGTCCTACGACAAGCGTTTCGCGGCGACCGTGAAACCGGCCGACGCCGAATTGCTGCTTGTCGCCGCCCTGCTCCACGACCTGGGGCATTGGCCCTTTTGTCATCCGATCGAAGACATGCGCCTGCCTGGCGTGCCACAGCACGAGCTGTTTGCCAACAGTTATCTTCTGGAAGGTGAGATCGCCGACACCTTGCGCGACGATTGGGCGATTCAGCCGCGCGACGTGGTCACGCTGGTTTCCGGCAAGCCGACCGATCCCAAGTTGCGATTGCTTGCGAGCATCCTGTCCGGGCCCATCGACATCGATAAGATGGATTATCTTGCGCGAGACAGCCTGCATGCCGGAGTGCCGTACGGGCGCCACTTCGACCAGCAGCGACTCATCGGCAGCCTGTGCGTCAATGCCGCGGGCGACGGGCTGGCGATCACGGCCAAGGGAAAGACCGCCGCCGAGATGATGGTCTTCGCCCGGTACGTGATGTTCAGCGAGGTCTACTGGCATCATGGCGTGCGTGCTGCGACCGCCATGCTCCAGCGAGCGTTCTACCTGCTGCACGGCGGGCTGGATCTGGACCGCTGGTTCCGACTGGACGAAACCGCGATGATCGACGCCCTGCGCAACGCGGGTGAGGGGAACCCGGCCGGCGAGCTGCTGGACGGGCTGTTCGGTCCGCAGCGCCGACTCTACAAGCGCTTGGCGCAGTACAGCTTCTTCGAGCAGCCGGAACTGTACCAGCGGCTGGCCCGTCGGCCGTTTCCGTGGTTGGTGGCGTGTGCGCAGCGATTCGCGCACGAAGCGAGCACGGCGCTGGGCCGGATCGTGGCGCCGGACGAAGTGCTGTTCGACGCGCCGCCCGTCGAGCGCGAAGTGGAGTTCGCCATCGACGTCCATTTCCTGAAGGAAAACTGCTACCGGCCGTTGGGCGAGGTGTCGCCAGTCGTCCGCACGCTGGCGCGCACGCAATTCGACGACTACGTCAAGCGGGTGCGGATCTTTGCCCATCCGCGCGTCGTCGACGACTTGGGCCGGATCCGCAATTTTTCGGACGTGCTCAACGCCGCGATCGACAAGACGGATTAGGCGCCGGCGCGACGCGTGTGTCAGCTTCCCACGGTGCTCGATGCCTGACGTTCGGTGCGGCCTTCGGACGACCCATTGTTGTCGTCGCTGCCACTGACCGTCGCCGGACTGATCGCGCCTGAGATTTCCAGAAACTCGCGCTGCGCCCGGTGTCGCGGCGCGCCTTCGGGGAGTGGCATGCGGACATACGTTCCGTCCGGCTGAAGCAGTCGGGTGCGCTGGTTGTCGCGGAGGTACGTGGGAACGACCTCGTCGAGGATCCGGCTCTTTAGTTCCGGCGCCTCGATCGGGAACATGACTTCCACGCGGCGATGGAAGTTGCGCGGCATCCAGTCGGCGCTTGAGAGGTAGATCTGGGCCTCGTCATCCGGACTGAACACGTACACCCGACTATGTTCCAGGAACCGATCGACGATGCTCGTGACGCGGATGTTTTCGGAGATTCCCGGCAAGCCGGGCCGCAGGCAGCAAATGCCCCGCACCATCAGCTCGATCGGCACGCCGGCCTGGCTGGCACGGTACAGTGCCTCGATGACGCGATGGTCGACCAGCGAGTTGAGCTTCGCGAAAATGCGAGACGGTTTGCCGGCGAGCGCGCGTTCCGTTTGCTCAACGATCAATTGCAGCGTGCGGCGCTGAAGTTCATCCGGCGCCACGACCAGCTTCCGCCATCGATGCCCCTGCGAATAGCCGGTCAGCAGGTTGAACAGCGCCGACGCATCGTCGCCGATGTCTTCGTCGGCCGTGAAAAAGCCAAAGTCGGTATACAACCGCGCGGTCATCTGGTTGTAGTTGCCAGTGCCCAGGTGAACATATCGCCGCAGCGCATTGCCCTCTTGTCGCACGACGAGCGACAGCTTGCAGTGGGTCTTCAAGTCGAGAAACCCGAACACGACGTGCACGCCGGAGCGTTCCATCTGGCGGGCCCAGCCCACGTTGCGCTCTTCGTCGAACCGGGCTTTCAACTCGACGAGCGCCGTGACGTGCTTGCCGTTTTCTGCGGCCTGCATCAGGGCGCGGGTGATCGGCGAATCCGCCGTGATGCGGTACAGCGTTTGCTTGATCGCCAGCACCTTGGGGTCGTTTGCCGCCGTCGTGACGAATTCCACCACCGGATCAAACGAGTCGAACGGGTGGTGCAGCAGCACGTCCTGTCGGGCAATCGTGGTGAACAACTCCTCGCCACGCCGCGACTGCAATTGGCTGGGCATGCGCGGCGTGAACGGAACGTCGCGCAGCGCGTCGCGGTCTGGCAGATCGGTCAATTCCATCAGCCCGGTAAGATCGACCGGCCCGGGAATGTGGTAGACCTCGCCGTAAGAATCTTTGCCCTTTTCCGCCCCGACGCGCAGCGATTCTTCATCGATGATTATGCCGACGAGATCTTCGTTGGCGCCGGTGGCCACTTCCAGCCGCACGGCGTCGCCACGCTGGCGGGCTTTGAGCCGTTGTTCGATCAATCGGAGCATGTCGTCCGATTCTTGTTCCAATAGTTCGATGTCGCTGTCGCGCGTGATCCGAAACGTGGTCCAGTGCATCACTTCGAAGCCGCCGAACAATTCGCCCAAACGCGCGCCGATCGCGTTCTCCAGCAGAATGAAGTCCGCCTCCTCGAGCGGGCCGACCGGCACGAAGCGCGGCAGCACGGGCGGCAACTGCACAACCGCAAAGAGCTGCTTCGGACCCAGCCCGTGACGGCGCGAGAGCATCGCGCCCAGGTAAAGCTGGCGGTTATGAAAGTGCGGACTGGGATGGCTCGGGTCGATTGCCATCGGGGTCAGAATCGGAAAGGCCCGCTCCCGGAAAAACCGATCGAGCGACTTCCGCTGCTCGTCGTTGAGCTGCTCGTCGGCCAGCAGCCGAATGCCTCGGCTTTGAAGTTCCGGCAGCACCGACTCGTTCCAGCAGCGATATTGCGCTGCCACCAACTTCTGCGTGGTCTTCGCGATCCGCTGCAATTGTGTGAAGGCACGCAGGCCATCCGGGCTGTAGTCCTGCGGAGCGCCGTCGCCAAACGCTTGCTCGCGCAAGCCAGACACGCGCACCATGAAGAACTCGTCGAGATTCGAGCTGAAGATCGACAGGAACTTCACCTGCTCCAAGAGCGGGTTCGACGTGTCTTCCGCCTCTTCCAAAACTCGCCGGTTAAATTCCAGCCAGCTCAGCTCGCGGTTGATGAAGTGCTTGGGTTGAAACGCTTGTTCGATCAAGGCAACCTCACGGGCATGGTCTGGCCAGGGACGAGAATCGCCGGGCAGGGATAACCAATTTTACCCCATCGCTCGGGCGAGTCGCTGATATTTTCAATGGTACGTCCTGCCTCCGCCCGAATCCAACCACGGCCGCCAATTCCAGGCCGAGCCGGCGTAAAAATGCGAGCGGCTGGCACCTCCTGCCCAGCGCCGCGTGTCGGTATATTACGACTGCGTTGTGCCTTCCACTAGAGCCGGTTGCAATGGCGTCAAGACCCGATTGGACAGCCCTGTTCCCCTACGAGCCCAAGACCATGGCGCTCGGCGGCTTGCGGTATGCCTACGTCGACGAAGGGCAAGGCGAAACACTGTTGGCCGTCCACGGCAATCCGACCTGGTCGTTCTATTGGCGCAACCTGATTCGCGACCTTGCGCCGCGGTATCGCGTCGTCGCCGTGGACCACGTCGGTTGCGGGCGCAGCGACAAGCCGGACGACTATCCGTACCGCCTAGAACAGCACGTCGACAACCTGGCGCGGCTGGTCGAGCAACTCGACCTGCGCAACGTGACGCTCTTGGCACACGACTGGGGTGGGCCGATCGGGCTGGGAGCCGCCTTGGCCCATCAGGACCGATTTGCGCGGTTTGTCGTCTTCAATTCGGCCGCCTTTCGTTCGCGTCGCATGCCGTGGCGGATCCGCGTTTGCCGCACGCCGATTTTGGGGCGCATCGCGGTACAAGGATTTAACGGTTTTGCGCGGGCCGCGCTGAGGATGGCAACCGCATGTCCGCAGCGATTCACCCCGGAGGTGCGGGCCGGGATGCTGGCCCCATACGACACGTGGAGCCATCGTCGCGCGATTTACGAGTTCGTGGCCGACATCCCGATGTCGCCGGCGCATCCGAGCTATCAGACGCTGACCGATATTGAAACGCGACTTTCGCAACTGGCCGATCGGCCGTGGATGTTCGTGTGGGGCATGCGCGACTGGTGCTTTACGCCGGAGTTTCTCGATCGGTTCTTAGAGTTCGTGCCCGACGCGGAAGTCCACCGAATCGCCGACGCTGGGCATTACGTCGTTGAAGACGCCCACGAGCAGATCGTGCCCTTGTTGCGCGCGTTCGCCGAGAAACATCCGCTGGGCGCCGCCAGCCACCGCGCGTAGCATGAGAACACGTGCCGCCTGCCGCCGGGCAAACGTTTCCCAGTTATACCTGGGCAAACTGAATTCGACCGGCGCAACCCGTCACGACCACACGGCAAGCGCCGCGACACGAGCGACACCATAACAACGCACCATGACCGACCATCGCGCAGCCAGCGACAACGCAAGCACGCTTTCGATCGGCCAATGCGCCGCGTTGGCCACGATTATCGAAGCGACGGCCCCCAAGCCGGGCAACGTCCAACGCGGGGCCGACTTCGAAGACACGTCCTATCCCGACTTCATCGTCGCGGCGACCATCGTCGCGCCGATCTTCGAACGGGCCGCGACCGAGCCGTTGGGCCGCACCGTGCTCGCCGCTGTCGATGCCACGCAGCAGTCGGTCGCGACCAATACGAACCTCGGCACAATTTTGCTGCTGGCTCCACTTGCCAAGGCACCCCGCGCCGCGGACTTGGAATCCGCGGTGCGGACGGTACTGGCCAACCTCACGGACGCCGATGCTTACGACGTCTACGAAGCGATCCGGAGGGCCCAACCCGGCGGACTTGGTCGCGCGGCAGAGGCCGACGTGGCGGAGCCTCCGCGGATCGGCCTGGTGGCGGCGATGCGGCTGGCGGCCGAGCACGACATGGTGGCCCGGCAGTATGCCGCAGGGTTTTACGAAGTTTTCCACTGTGTTGCGCCGTGGCTCGAAAGTGCGCTGGCCGAAGGGCTGTCGGTGTCGGACGCAGTGGTTCGAGTCCACTTGCGGACGATGGCAGAGTTTCCAGATAGTCTGATTGCCCGACGCTGCGGCATCGACGTCGCGCATCAAGCCGCTGGCATGGCGGCGGCGGCGCTCGAAGCAGGACAGCCCGGCGACGAGGCCTACCAGCAAGCCGTGGCCGATCTCGACTTTTGGCTCCGCATTGACGGCCACCGCCGCAATCCTGGCACGTCGGCCGATTTGGTCGCGGCTGGTTTGTTCGTGCTGTTGCGCGGTGGCATAATCAACATGCCGCTCCGTCTGGCACACTGATTCCGGCGCGGCCGAAAGCCTGCTTCTTTTCACGGTGAGCATTGATCGTGGCCGATCGCTATCACGTGCGGATGTCGAAAGACTATCTGGTCTTCAGCGCCGCGCACTTCATTACCTACGACGGCGACGTGTGCGAACCGCTGCACGGCCACAACTATCGCGTCACGGCCGAAGTCCACGGACCGCTCGACGAGAACCACTACGTCGTCGACTTCATCGCCCTGCGGGACGAACTGAAACAGATCGTCGACGGACTGGATCATCGCGTTTTGCTGCCGACGCAGCATTCCTTGATTCGCGTGACACAAAACGACAGCGAGGTCGAGGCGACGTTTCGCCAGCGTCGGTGGGTGTTCCCGCGCGAAGACTGCGTCCTGCTGCCGGTTGCTAACACGACCACGGAGTTGCTAGCCAGATACGTGGGCCAACGCCTGGCGGACGCTTTGGCTGCGCGGGTGGGCAATCCGCCGCAGCGGATCGTCATCGAAATCGACGACTGCTTTGGCCACGTGGCTGTTTGCGAAATGGAGCCGCCCGGACTCGCGTAGTTCGCGTGGCCTTTCGGATCGCGGCGCTCTTTTACCCGGAAGCCTCGTCGCCCGGCGGGGAACTCGATCCTTTGGCGGCCACACGGGCTCGCAACTCGCCGGCGATGCGGGCAAACAGCTCGTCCCAATCCCGCAGCTTCCGCTGGCGAAACAGCCGCATCGTCGGATACCAGGGCGAATCGTCGCGTTGGTAGAGCCACCGCCAGTCGTTCCGCGCCGACAGCGCAACCCACACCGGCACGCCCAGCGCGCCGGCCAGATGGGCAATCGCGGTGTCGGGAGCAATCACTAGATCCAAATTGCTGATCACGGCGGCGGCATTTTGAAACGCTCCGTCCTCGTGATCGTACTCAGGTCGCAGGTCAACCACTTCGAAGGGATCGGCCAGCGACTCAAGTTGCTCGGTCCCAAACACTTTTTGCAGGCTGACGAGCGACACGCCGGGCACTTCGGACAGGACGCGAAACGCTTCCAGAGGAATCGAGCGCAGGCGGTCGGAAATGAACTTCGGATTGCCCTGCCAGGCGATTCCAACCCGATAGCCCGGCACGTCGGCCAGCCGCTTCCGCCACGTGCGCACGAGGGCCTCACTGGCCGCAAGGTACGGAACTTCGCACGGAATCGTCTCCAGCGTGGTTCCGAAGATGCGCGGCAGGTCGAGCAGCGAGATGCGCAGGTCGATGGCCGGCCGCGGGTCCGACATGCCCAACACGTCGGTGTAGCCTGCGTCTTTCAGCAAGGGAACGAGCGTGTCGGATACGACGAGGACGCTACGAGCCACGCGCTGCCGCGCCAGCGGTAGGTAGCGCACGAACTGCAGCGCATCGCCCATGCCCTGCTCGCCATGAACCAGCAGCATTCGGCGGTCGTCGGCAGTACCGTCCCACTCAATCCCGCCGAACTTTTCGATGACGTGTTTGTGCGCCTCGGTTCGCCAGCGGTATTCTTCCCAGCCGGCGGTGAAGTCGCCCCGGCACAGCAACAGCAGCGCACGGTTCAGGTGGGCCGTTGCGTCGTCGGGCGAAGCCTCGATGGCCCGATCGTGATACTCAAGCGCATCGTCAAACCGGCCAAGTTGTTGGCATATCGCGGCCAGGTTCGAAAGGGCCCGGCTGTTGTCCGTCTCGAGCCGCAGCACGTGCTGGTACTGGTCAATGGCCTGGGATTCTTCGCCCAACAGCGTGAGCGTCGTGGCCAGGTTGAGCCGGGTTTCGATATCGTCCGGCACAAGCTCGAGCGCGCGACGATCCTGTTCAACCGCTTCGTCGAATCGCTCCTGTGCCTGAAGTGCCATGCCCCAGCGGCTGGGGGCGATCACGTTGTCAGGGTCCAGCTCGAGCACTTGTTGGTAGCAGGCGATTGCCTCCGGCCATGCGCCCTGCCGCGACTTCAGGTCGCCCATCCGCAATCGCAGGTCGACCGATGCAGCGTTCGAGTCGAGGGCTTGCTTCAGCAGCGACTCGGCATCGTCGAAGCGCCGATTGGCGATCAGGGCATCGGTCAGGTGGGTCAGCGCGTCGTAGCTATTCGGATTGCAGGCCAAGGCCCGAGCGAAACTGTCGCAGGCCGCCCCGTGCTGCTCCAGCGCTAATTGCGCTTTGCCCAGCAGCATGTGGGCCGCGGCGTACTGCGGATTGCGTCGCAGCGCGTCGTGGCACCGTTCGGCCGTGGCGTGATGATCATCCCGGGCCGCGTGAACCAGGGCCAGGTTGTAATAGGGTGCCGCCACGTTGGGCTGCCACTTGATCGCTTCGATGAGCCACCTCTGGGCAGCATCGAGTTGGCCCGCGGCACGGCAGGCTTCGCCCAGGTTGCTGTAGTACGCACCCTGTTTGCGGTCCAGAGCGATCGCATCGGTGATCAGGCGAATCGCCTCGTTGTGATCGCCGGACTGATGCGCGACGACGCCCAACAGGTGCATCGCCTCGGCGTGACGCGGATCGGCAGCCAGAACTTCGCGATAGATCCGCGCGGCTTCCTGAGTACGTCCCGCTTGGTGATGCGCGACGGCGGTTTGAAACGCGTCATGCGGCGTGGACATGCGTACGGATCGGCTGGGCCGGACGGATCAGAGACAGGGCGGTCATCACCATGGATTTTAGACGAATTGCCATCGTCTCGCACGCGGTAGACTTTGGGCCAGCGGCCAAGCTTCCATCACCCACTAGCGCGAAACTGCCACGTGCGCGCCGGATCTAGCGCTTCGCGACCTGCTGCGCTAGCGCGGCGCCCACACGCGCGAACACGTCCCCCCAATCGCCTGGCTCTGCCTGACGAAACAGGCGCATCGTCGGATACCAGGGCGAATCGTCGCGATCTTGCAACCACCGCCAATCGGCATGCGCAGCCAGCGCCACCCAGCACGCCACGCCAAGTGCGCCGGCCAGATGCGCCACCGCGCTGTCGACCGTGATCACCAGGTCCAAGTGCTTCATCACCGCGGCGGTGTCCATGAATGGCCCGGCCGCCTCGTCCCAATCGTGCCCCAATTCGTGGACTTCGAAACGCCCTGCAAGTTGGCCAAGTTGTTCCTCGCCGTCACCCTTTTGCAGGCTAATCAGCCGCACGCCTTCGATCCGGGCCAACGGCTCGAACGCTTCCAGCGGGGCCGAGCGGTGCGGATCGCTCAATTGCCTGGCGGCCCCTTGCCAGCAGATGCCGACCCGAAAGCCCGGCACGTCCTGCAATCGTTCCTTCCAGGCGTCGACCAGTTGCGGATCCGCGGACAGGTAGGGGATCTCCGCCGGAATGCTCTCGAGCGTTGTGCCCACGATCGCCGGCAGGCTCAACAACGAGGCTTGTTGGTCGAAGTGGGGCAATTCGCGCTCGTCTGCAAACACGTTCTCGAACCCCGACTGGCGCAGCAGTGGCACCAGCGCCGGCTGCACAAGCAGCACCGTCCGTGCGGCCCGCTGGCCAAACACTGGCACGTATCGCACGAATTGCAGCGTATCGCCCAATCCCTGTTCCGAATGGAGCAGCAGCGTGCGGTCGCCGATCGGGTCGCCCGTCCACGGTTGCTCATCGAACGTCCGCACGGGAAACCCGCCGACTTTCAGCCGCCATTGAAACTCGGGCCACGCGGCCGCCCAATTGCCCTCAGTCAGCAGGACCAACGAGCGATTGAAGTGGGCCCGGGCCGATTGCGGGTCGAGCTTAAGAACCGCGTCGTAGTGATCAAGCGCGCGAGCGAACTCGCGCAGGTGTTGGTAGTGCGCGCCAAGATTCAAATGCGCGTCCGTGAAGCTTGGGTCGATGTCCAACGTTGCCCGATACGCGGCGGCCGCTTCGTCGCGCCTGCCCAGCGATTCAAGCGCCGTCGCCAGATTGAAATGGGCCGTCACGTGCTTGTCCGACAGCTCGATCGTGCGGCGGTATTGGGCGACGGCTTCGTCCAGTCTGCCCGCGGCTTGCAACGCAGTGGCCAATTGCATCTGGGCGACCACGGACTTGGGATCGAGTCGGATCGCTGTCTCGTAGTGGCTGATCGCGCTGGGCCACTTTTCTTCCGAGGCGTCTAGATTGCCAAGCAGAATGTACCACCGCGCGGCGTTCGGCTCCACCGCAAGACCCCGTTCGTACTGTTGCCGCGCTTGGTCGTTCTGCCTGGTTGCCCTAAACACCCCGGCCAAGCCCAACCGCGCTTCAAGGTCGTTCGGATCCAGGGCCAACAGCCGGTCGTAGATCGATCGGGCCTGGTCGTGTTGGCCCATCGGCGCTAGTGTGGCGGCGAGCAAGTGCTGCGCTATCTTGTCTTCCGGTTGCAGCGCGATCGCGTCCTGGCAGTGTTTGGCCGCCGCCGCGAGATTGCCTTCGACACGGTGGACCAGGGCAAGACGCATGTGCGCCAGGTGCAGTTTCGGGTTCAGGGCGATCGCGCGCTCGGACGAAGCCTTGGCCTCAGCCAGACGTCCTTGGGCGCGGTATGTCTCGGCCAGGCTGTCGTGATAGATGCCCCGAGTGCCGTCGATCCGGATCGCATCAGTGAAAAGTCGCGCCGCTTCGTCGAGATCGCCGGCCTGATGCGCGGTCGGGCCCAACAGGTACATGGCTTTCTCGTTGTTTGGTTCCGCTGCCAGAATCTGGCGGTAGATGGTTGCCGCTTCCTGCGGCCGACCCGCCTGCTGATGCGCCATGGCCGTTTGAAGTGCGTCGGCGGATTGGGTCATGGCGGCGGCAGTGCGAAGAAACGAGGCGGCGGGTATAGCGCGATTCTACGTTTTCTTCGCCACCAAAGGAAACGCACGCCGCGAGCGACGATCGGTCGTTGCGTGGGTGGAATCTGACGGCGCGACGGGGCATCGCCGAGCGATCGGCTAGCGAATATCGGCGTTCGTCCGTCGTGCCAGATCGTGACCCGGATGGCCGGCCAGCGTCGGCGAAATCCACTGCGCGACGAACTTGCGGCCCACGCACTGGAAGTGTCCGCCCAAATTGCCACAAAGTGCCATCCGTGGATCATAAGCAATCTGCACGAGTTGATCGCGATACAGGTGGCGCACTTCGTCGTTCGCGCCCAGCGGAGTCCAAAACCCGACGGCACCGGCCGAGGGCAGGTGCGTTCCGTCGGCGGTGCCGGCCAGCGTGGTTCCGGCCCACAGCGCGACCACGTCTTGCGTTTGGTAGTAGCTCACGACGCCATCGCGCGAGCGCGCCAGCGCGGTTTGCAGATTGTAAAGCGGCGAGATCGCCCCGGCCAGCAGTACGGCCCGATCGATTCTCACGCCCCGGGGCAACGCCTCGATGGCTTCGACAGCCACGACCGCGCCCGCCGAATAACCAACCAGGTTCACCGGTCGCCCAGGGTAGGCCGTTTGATACTGGACGATCTTGCCGGCAATCTGTCGCGCGAATTCCTCGTGACGCGTCTCGGCACGCAGGTGATAGATGAATAAAGGCCAGTAGCCGGTCGTCCAATCGACCACTTCGACCGCGCCGGGATATCCGCCTTCGACCAGTCCGGGAGCCAGGCCGGCGCTGAGCATGTTGTCGCCGTTGACGCCGACCACCACGATGGTGTACCCGTGCTCCAGACGTTGGGGCGTGAGATACGATGGCGGCGTGTCGTCGTGCGGCGTCGCGACGGTTGCCGCACCATGTGGTACCGCACCGTAGGTTCCCATGCTCGACGGCGCCGGGCTGCTTGGCACTGCGCTGCTGGCCGCAACCGCGGCGTGACTGGCCGAGACAACCGGCTCGGGTCGACCGGTCGGCGGCAACGGCTTGAACGCGTCGACGCGCGTCGCCGTCGTCATCGACGGCGCGGCACACGAGGGCAGCATGGCCACGGCCAGCAATAACGCACCGGCCGCGATGTGTCGCGGTGGGGATGACATGTCGAAAACTCAGGCGGGAAGGAAGCGAGGGGCGGGGAAATGGGACGTGGAAGATGGGACGTGGAGCGGAGGGGGGACGGTGCGCGGCTAAGCGGCCCGGAGTTGGGCCAAGGCGCGCCTCAGGTCGTTTCGGTAGGAATAGTGTTCTACTTCCAGCAGGTTGCGCGGCGTGTCGAGATAGCGCTGGGTGTTGCTGATTCCCGACTCTCCGCTGGCTTTTGTCAGGCGCAATCGGCGCGCCGACGGTGAATCCGATCGGCTGCCCGTGATGAAGTCGGCGACCAACTGCGACTGGTAGTCGACCAGGCCGAACTGACCGCTGTCTGGCTGAATCAATCCGATGAAGAAAAGGTTGTCGTAAGCCGGGTGAAACACGTTGAGATACAGGCCGGGCCTTCCGTCTCGCCAGTTCAAGTACTGCTGATCGAGAAACGGAAACGAGATCTTATAGCCGGTGGCATAAATGATCTGGTCGACCGTTTCCCGGCTGCCGTCCTCGAACCGCACCTCGTCGCCGCACAGTTCGGCGATGTTCGGCTTCGGCACGATACGTCCGTGTGCCGTGTAATACGGTAGTTGCGAGTTGATGATCGGGTGCGACGCGAACAATTCGTGATCGGGCTCGGGCAGGCCGTAGCGTTGCAAGTCGCCAACCGAAAACCGCAGCACCGATCGAATGACAAGCCGCCGCACGACGTCGGGCAATCCAAGCCGCAGCAGCTTCTCGTGAACCATGTCCGACGGTCGCCCGAACAGAAACTTCGGAATGAAGTGATAGCCGCGGCGCGTGGCGTGAAACGTGGCCGAAGCGTGCAGCGCCGATTCCACGGCGATGTCGCAGCCCGTATTGCCCGCTCCAACCACCACCACGCGCTTGCCGCGCAGGACGTCGGGCGTCTTGTAGTCGGCGGCGTGCATCACCGCGCGCGAAAACTTTCCGGCATAGTCGGGCCAGCGAGGATCCCAATTGTGGCCGTTGGCGACGATCACGCCCGCATAGCGGCGCACCTGCCCACTGGCCAACTTCACGTGCCAGCATCGATCGGCCGGTTCCACGCAATCGATCGACGTTTCGAACTCGATCGCTTCGTATAGACCAAAGTGATCGGCATACGATTTGAGATACGCCAAGACTTGCGTGTGATGTGGAAACGCCGGGTAGTGGGCCGGCATGGGGAAATCCGTGTACTCGGTCAGCCGCTTAGACGAGATGGTGTGCGTCGAGGCATAGACCCGGCTCGACGGCTTGCCGTAGCACCAATTGCCGCCGATCTCGTCCTGCCGTTCCAACACGTCGACCGCGATGCCTTGCTGGCGAAGATTCTTGGCAGCCGCCAAACCCGACGAGCCAGCGCCGACAATGCAGTAGCGGTCGGAACGATCGACGAGGGTCATCGAACGACTCTCCAGCGAGGCAGGATGCTAGCGGGGTGGGACGGGCCGAAACGACCCGGCGGATGGGAGGTGCGTCGCCCGACGAACCAAGGACGGCTGCGTGCGCAACGTACCGATTCTATGGGTTGTATCGGCCGCCGAACTTCGCACGGTTCCCTCAAACCGTGGTCGCTCGGAAAAAATGACCGAACTGCCGTCATGACGCAAGATCAGTGCTGTGCGGCGCCTTGCCGTACCCGCTTCGAAGTCGGGGCGTTGCAGCCGCGACTGCTGCGCTCGATTGCGCCGCAAGCGGGTGCTGGTCGCGCGCCGCAGCGATGTCGCCCGGCGGCCAATAGTTCCCCGCAATGCGGCGCGTTAAGCAGCAACGGTGGGTCCTGTTCTGCCGCTTTCTCCGCAAGTCCCCGTCGCGCAACGTCCGATGACCGTACTGAATGGTTCGGTGCCGGCCGAGGTCGTGCATGCTGCCAGCACAATTGCCAGCATGCCCGGTTTTCTCAGCAGACACCGAGCCCGTTCATCGTTCGACACACATACCCGGATGCACCCAACGGCCGTTCCATAGTTGGGGATTTGCCGCTGGCGAAGACCCCGCGTTGCCGCGATCGGTGCGACTCCACTTCCACGATCAAACACGTCCTCGTCCCACGTTTTCCCTTCCTGTTCGCATGACCGCTGTACGTTAGCCCGCTGGAAGCTGCGCGCACGGCCCACACCTGCCGCGCACGAGTGACCGACGCGCAACCGCTTTCCCACTGAAACACCCACGACCCGCGCGCTCGTAGCCGGTTCTGGCCCCAGCGGCCACAACCGGCGGTCGAGCGTGTCAGTCACTACCAGAAGATCAACCGGCCGAAAGGATTTGCCATGCAACGCTTAGCCGTATTTCTCGCGACGGTCGCTTTGACCGGATCGTTCGCTCAGGCCCAAGACGCCTCGCCCGCGCGCGACGTGCAGCAAGTGCTTACCAGCGCCGCGGCCGACGGCCGCTTCACGTTCATTCTGTTCTACCGCGACAATGGCCCGGCCACGCAGGCGATGCTCGCAACGCTGCAACAGGCGCTGACAGATCGCGACGACGAGGCGACGCTCACCTACGTTGATGTCAACAAGCGCGGCCAGAAGCCCGTCATCGATCGATTCGGCGTCGGCAGGGCGCCCATGCCGCTGACCGTGGCCGTCGCGCCCAACGGCGCGGTAACCGGTGTCTTTGCCCGTAGTTTGACCGAGGCCCGAGTTGCCGACGCGTTCGCCACGCCCAACATGGCGCGGTGCATGAAGTCGATGCAAGAAGGCCGGCTCGTGTTCGTGTGCATTGGGCTCGACGACGGCGCTGACGTTCCCGCCGGTGTTCGCGACTTTCGGACCGATCCTGAGTTTGACGGCCGGTCTGACGTTGTGGCGTTCTCGGCCTACGACCCGGCAGAGAAGGATTTCTTGGATCAATTGAAAGTCGACCCAGCCGCGCTGCGTTCGCCAGTCACGGCGTTTCTCGCGCCACCGGCGGTTCTGGTCGGCAAGTTCGGTCCGGCGGCGACGAAGAACGAAATGGCCGCCGCCCTGCACGCTGCCGGCAAGTGCTGCGACGATCCCAACTGCAAACACAACCACGGCGGCCAACAGGCCAAGCCAGCCACCAGCGCGCGGAGGAACTCAAGGTGAGACTGCGAACGATTGTTTGGAAAGAACTGCGCGAACGCCCCACGGCGATGTTCACCGGCGTGCTGGCCGTCATGCTCGGCGTGACGGCGCTGGTGGCCTTGCGCCACGTGACGGTCTTCTCCGAGCGCGAAGTCGGCCGCCAGCTCAACCAATTGGGTGCGAATATCCTCATCGTGCCCAAGGGCGCCTCGCTGCAAGACTACTACTCGGCCGACAACAACGGGCAGACGCTGCCTGAGGAGCACGTCGACGAGATCCTTTTGGCCACGCTGACTGGCGTCGAGAAACTTTCGCCCAAGTTGTGCGTGCCGGCCGACATCGACGGACAGCCGATCACGCTGACCGGCATTCTGCCGCAAAGCGAGTTCGAGGCGAAAGCCGCCTGGCAAACGGCCTCGATGTTCAAGCAGCCCCACGTCGGTTGCCAACGTGCCCACAGCCCGCCCACGGCCGAAGATCGATCCCCGGCCGCGTTGGCCACGCAGCGAACCATTGAACAACTGAATCACCAGGACGTCGTGTTCGGCGCCGAAGCCGCCGCACGGCACGACGTGCACGTGGGCGACCATGTCACGCTGTTGGGCGCGCCGTTCGAGGTTCTGGCGATCCTGCCCGAAACCGGCACGGCCGACGACAGCCGCGTGTTTGCTCATCTTCACCGCGTGCAGGATCTGTCCGACGCGGGTTCGGTTGTCAGTGCGATTGAAGTCCTTGGCTGTTGCGAAGACGCCGCCGGCGATCTGGTGCCGCAGCTTGCCAAACTGCTGCCCGACAGCCGCGTTGTCACAATTTCGCAGGTCGTCGAAACGCAGGTGAACGTCAACCGGCTGATGTCCGGAGTTTCGATCCTGGTGTTGGTCGTTCTGGTGCTGGTCGGCGGCGCGAGCGTGTTGAGCACGATCGCGTCGAACGTTCGCGAGCGGCGTCGAGAAATCGGCACGCTGGTGGCCCTGGGAGCCACGCCGCGGCTCGTGTCGCTCTTGTTCCTGCTGAAAGCAACCTGGCTCGGAGCGATCGGCGGGCTGGGCGGTGCGGCGCTAGGTGTCGGCGTTGCGATGTGGCTCGGTCCGCGGTGGGCCGGCATTTCGGTACTGCCCTTGTACGACGTTGCCGCGATGGCGGTCGGGGCGGCAATCGGCGTTACGCTGTTGGCCGCCTACTGGCCGGCGCGACAAGCCGCCCGTTTGGATCCTTGCATTTGCTTCCGGGAGGTTTAGCACGATGTTTCGCTTGCAAGACGTGACCAAGACGTATCACCGCCGCGGCGAGCAAGTCGTGGCCTTTCAGGCAGCGTCGCTCGAAATCGCCGCCGGAGACTACCTTGCGATCGTCGGTTCCAGCGGCAGCTGCAAGACCACGCTGCTCTCGATGCTGGGCGGCATGCTCTCACCCGATGCCGGCCGCGTCTGGGTCGACAACCGGTCGATCTACGAGTGCTCGGTGCCACAGCGCGCGGCGATCCGCCGCGACAAGCTCGGCTTTGTGTTCCAAACGTTCAACCTGGTTCCCTACATGTCGGCCGTGGAGAACGTGCAAGTGCCGCTCTACCTGGCTGGGATTGCGCCGGCCGTTCAGCGCCAGCGCGCCGCCGAGTTGCTCGAGCGCGTCGGCCTGGAAGATCGCTTGCATCACAAGCCGAGCGAACTGAGCGTTGGCCAGCAGCAGCGCGTGGCATTGGCCCGCACGCTGGCCAACAGTCCGCCGGTGATCCTTGCCGACGAACCGACCGGAAACCTGGATCCCCAGAGCCGCGAGCGCGTGCTTGAGTTCTTTGCGGAGCTGCATCGCGAGGGCCGGACGATCGTCGTCGTGACGCACGATGCAGTTGCCGCCAACGATGCCTGCCGTAAACTGACGCTGTCCGACGGTGTGATTGTCGGGGTCGACACCGATGCCCACAAACGGACCGTCGCGGCATGACCCGCGCCGAACGAGCCGATCGGAGAGACGGATGGCCAACGCGGTTTTCAAAATCCACGGCATGGACTGCGCCGAGGAAGTGGCCGCACTCCGCGCCGAGCTCGAGCCGCTGGCTGGCGTCGCGGGTCTCTCGTTCGACGTGCTCAACGGCAAGATGAGCGTTGAGTTTTCCGAGGCGCAGATCTCGACCGGCCAGATGATCGCTGCCGTGCAACGCGCAGGCCTTCGGGCCGAACCCTGGGAACGGGCTGCCGCCAATTCGACCCACGCCGAAGCCGCGCTCCGTTGGCGCAAAGCGGCCGCGACCGCCGCAAGCGGCGCGTTGGTGGCGATCGGATTCGCCGTGCATGGGGCCGCCGAAGGTTGGCGGGCCGCGATCGGCGAAGACTCGGTCGTGCCGCTCGCCTCGAAGCTTTGCTACCTCGCGGCGATCGTTGCCGGGGCGTGGTACGTGGCTCCCAAAGCAGGACGGGCACTGCTGCGCCGGCGGCCCGACATGAACCTGCTGATGATGCTTGCCGTCGGCGGCGCGATTCTGATCGAGCAGTATTTCGAGGCGGCTATGGTCGCGTTCCTGTTCGCGCTGTCGCTCGCCTTGGAGTCGTGGAGCGTTGGCCGAGCCCGACGTGCGATCGCGGCACTGATGTCGCTTAGCCCTCCTTCGGCCCGACTGTTGCAAGCCGACGGCACCGAACAGTTGGTCGACGTGGGCCAGGTCACCCCCGGCAGCACGATCGTCGTGCGGCCAGGCGATAAGTTTCCGCTCGACGGATCGGTCGCCAAGGGAACGACAACCGTCAATCAGGCGCCAATCACCGGCGAATCGGTGCCGGTTGCCAAGGCGCCAGGCGACGAAGTCTTCGCCGGAACGATCAACCAGGACGGCGCCGTCGAAGTCGTAACGACTAAGGCGGCCGAAGATACGACGCTGGCCCGGATCATCCGCATGGTCGGCGATGCCCAGAGCAAGCGCGCGCCGAGCGAGCAATGGGTCGAACGGTTCGCCCATTACTATACGCCCAGCGTGATGATCTTCGCGTTGGCCGTGATGGTCGTGCCGGCGCTGCTGTTTGATGGGGACTGGTCGAAGTGGTTCTACGAAGGTTTGGTGCTGTTGGTCATCGCTTGCCCGTGCGCGCTGGTCATCTCCACGCCGGTGAGCATTGTCGCGGCGCTCACGGCGGCGGCGCGGCAGGGTGTGCTGATCAAGGGCGGACCCTATATCGAAGCGCCAGCCCGGCTCAAAGCGATCGCCATGGACAAGACCGGCACCCTGACCGAAGGCCAACCCACCGTCAAAGACGTCGTCCCGCTCTCCGGGCACACCGAGGCGGAGGTTGTGGAAATCGCCGCGGCGGTGGAAGCACGGTCCGAACACGCATTGGCTAAGGCCGTCGTCCGCGCCGCCAACGCACAGGCCATTCGTTTCGCAGCCGTCGACGACTTTCAAGCGATGAAGGGCAAGGGCGCCACCGCCACGGTCGACGGCCAGCCGGTCTGGCTCGGATCGCACCGATTGCTCGAAGAGCGCGGCCAAGAAACCCCGGCGATGCACGAACAGCTCGAAGCCATGGAACGTGACGGGTCGAGTGTGATCGTGGTCGGCAATGAGAGCCACGTCTGCGGAATGATTGCGGTGGCCGACAACATCCGACCAGAGTCCGCCAAGGCGGTGGCCGACTTGCGCAGCTCGGGCATCGAGCATATCGTCATGCTCACCGGCGACAACCAAGGCACTGCCGACGCGATCGGGCGCGAGGCCGGCGTCGACGAAGTGCGCGCCGAGCTGCTGCCGGAAGACAAAGTTCATGCCGTGGAACAATTGGTGGCGCGCTACGGCGAAGTCGCCATGATCGGCGACGGTGTCAACGATGCACCGGCGATGGCGCGGGCGACCGTTGGCATCGCGATGGGTGCCGTTGGAACCGACGCCGCGCTCGAGACCGCCGACATTGCGCTAATGGGCGACGACTTGCTCAGCGTGGCGTGGCTGATCCGCCATTCCCGCCGAACGTTGAACATCATTCGCCAAAACATTGTCGCCGCGCTGGCCGTCAAGGCCGCGTTCGTCGCGCTGACCCTGGTGGGCCACGCGTCGCTGTGGGCCGCGATTGCCGCCGATACGGGCGCCTCGCTGGCCGTGATCTTTAACGGACTCCGATTGCTGCGCTCCAACCACTAACCACTATCAACATACCACCCCGGCCGCCGCTACCCTGCCGCCACCGACCATCCCGCCAACGATCGCCAACACCAAACGAAACACGGACGTTTCGATGCCACGCCTCCGCCCACGATCGACTGCTGCGGTGCGACTGCCGGCCGCGACGATGCGCCTGGTGGTCGTCGCGTTGACGTTCGGACTGCCGGTGACAGCCATCGCCGGGCAGCCGGTCGCAAGCGATTCCAGCCGGCCGCTGCCGCCGGTGCGGCCACAGGAGTCCTTCGTGCAGTTTTCGCTGCCAGCACCGGGCACGCACGAGGCTGTTCCCAGCGGTGCGCCCGCGGCCGAACCGGCAGAATCTTGCCTTTCGCTGGAAGACTTGCAGAACATCGCGCTGCGGAACAATCCGACACTGGTCCAAGCGTCGGCCCAAGTCGGCGCGGCCGAGGGACAGTGGATCCAGGCCGGACTGAGACCGAATCCGATCATAGGCTATCAGGCCAGCGAAATGGGCAACGAAGGACAGTCGGGCCAGCAGGGCGCCTTCTTGAGCCAGGAAATCATGCGGGGCCGCAAACGACAACTCGCCCAGTTGGCCGCGAGCCGCGAAGTGGCCCAAGCTCAACAGGGATTCTACGCGCAGCGACTGCGCATCCTCAACGACGTCCGCTCAGAGCACTTCAACGTACTGGTCGCGCAGCGGGCGATGGAGCTGACCCAGGAGGTCGCTTCGCTGAATCAAGAAGTGCTGAACAACTCGGAGCGGATGTTCGAGGGCAAGCAGATTGCCTACAACGACGTGCTGCAAGCGCGGATTCAGGCGAGATCAACCGCAATCGCCGTCCAGAACGCGCGGCATCGCTACGCCGCGTCGTGGCGTCGGCTGACTTCGGTGATCGGCGTTCCCCAGTTGGCCCCACAAAAACTGAGCGGTGCGTTGCAACCCCCGGCAGACGACCTCGATTGGGACACGAGCATCGCGAGACTCTTTTCGCAAAGCCCGGAGCTGACCGCTGCCCGAATCAACGTGGCCCAGAAGCAAGCGGTGCTGGAACGAGCACAGGTCGAACCAATGCCTAATGTGTTCGTCCAGATGGGAATCCAGCGCGATAACTCTACCCAAGATACGATCGGAAATGTCCAAATCGGCGTGCCCGTTCCCTTGTTCAATGCGAATCAGGGCAACGTCCAGACGGCCTACGCCGACTTGCGCAATGCTCGGGCCGAAGTTGGGCGCGTGCAACTCAGCCTTCGCAATCGGCTTGCCACAGCGTTCGAGACCTACGCCAACGCGCAGAACGAAGTCGAACAGTACTCGCGCGAGATTCTTCCCGACGCTCGCAAGTCGCTCGACCTGGTGCTCAAGGGATACCCTGAACAGTTCAACATCGTGACGCTGTTGGTGGCGCAGCGCACTTACGCGCAAGCCAGCCTGGCATACTTGCAGGCGCTGCAACAACTGGGCGTTAGCCGCGTGGCCATCGAGGGATTGATGCTGACCGGCAGCCTCCGCGAGGAACATGCCATCGACGTGCCGCGCGTCGACGTCGGAATCGCGCCGGTGTTTGGACCAGGCAGGCCGCCCGTCGAGACGAAGTAGCCCTTTGCCCACCGCTTGCATGCCGCGCTGCCGGTGCGGTCTTGCAGATCAGGCCGTGCGCCGAGAATTGTCGCGAACGTGTGCAATTTTCCGATTGCGCGTGACCCGGCAAATCACGTTGTCACGGCGAGCATTTAGCCGTGCGGCGCAAAGCGAAGGGCTTGCCAGTGACCGGCAGTAGTAGAATAATAATTGCTGGGCATTCGCGAGACAGGATCCGCATGCCCAGCCTCCGCGAACGACTTCGCGGGATTGCTCTCGACCGGAGCTTGTCCGTTGAGCCATTGCGTCACGATCGTCGCCGTCGTCTCCGTGCTGTGGCACACGATGGCGGGTTGCTGCGCGCATCATCGACACGATCCCCCGCTCGAGTCGCCGGGCGCGCCCGCGCACGGCCATGCGGTGTTTCACTCGCACTTCGGCACCGACGGGCATGATCACGACCCGTTCGAAGAGGGCACGCCCGGCGCACCTTGCTCGCCGGATTCCGACGCGGAGGCGTGCACGTTTCCGACGTCGTCCGTACGGATCAGCATCGAGCGTGACGTCGCGCCAACCGGCTACCTGCCGATCGCGGCCGACGTCGACGCGTCATATGGCCACCACACCGCGACAGTGGCCATCAATTTGGTCGAACTGCTAGGTCACGACGCTCCCGGTGCGCTTGCGCGCCACCTTGCGCTCGGAGTTTTGCAGCTCTGAAGCCTCTTTGAATCGTAGGCGCGATCGTCGTCTGCCGGCCGATCGCTTCTGCGTCTTGCTGTTTGGCGCCCGATTGTCACTTGCGGTTTGAGATGCGCGCCGTTTCGTTTGGCATTCGGGCAATAGTCTCACGATTTGCCCGCTGGTTCGCGGGAGGTTGCGATGGTGGAAGAAAAACGTCGAGTCGCGATTGGGGCCTGGTCGATCGTGGCGGTGATTTGCCTGGTCGTAGCAGTGGGGTCCGCGCCATGGTGGTCGGGCTGGTTCGCACGGCCTGAGACCTCCGCCGGTGCGGATTCCAGCGATGGCGAACCGGCGCACGCACACGACGACGACCACGCCGGGCATTCCGAAGCAACGTCGATCGAGCTGAGCGAAAAGGGGCTCAAGAACATCGGGTTCGAGCCGATGACCGTGAAGCTGGGTAGCTTCGTCAAGACGGTTTCGATGCCGGCGATGGTTACCGAGCGGCCCGGCCGTTCGCAGATCGACATCACGGCGCCGCTTACCGGAGTGGTTACCCGGATCGTGCCGCTGCAAGGCGCGGCCGTCGAGCCGGAGGGTGAGTTGTTCACCATGCGCTTGACGCACGAAGAACTCGTCGACGCGCAGCGGCAACTGATTCGCACGTCGGAAGACCTTGCGGTCGTCAAACGAGAGGTGGACCGCCTCGAGGCGTTGGGAGAGGGGATCGTCGCCGGACAGCGGGTTCTCGAACAGAGGTACGAACAACAGCGGCTCGAGGCTTCGCTGCGCGCCGAGCGCCAGGCCCTGTTGCTGCACGGCCTGAACGAAAAACAGGTCGACGACATCCTGAAGCGTCAGGAATTGTTGCGAACGATCACTGTGCGCGCTCCCCAACAGGCCGACCACGGCGAGGCGTGCGATGACCAGCACGTGTTTCACGTGCAGCGACTGGACGTCAAGATCGGACAACAGGTCAACGTCGGTGCGACGCTGGCCGTGTTGGCCGACCATTGCGAGCTCTACGTCGAAGGGCGCGCCTTCGAGGACGACGCCCGGCTGCTGCGGCGCGTGGCCCGCGAAGGTTGGGACATTTCGGCCTCGTTGCTGACTCCGGGCGAAGAGTCGATCACGATCGACGGCCTGAAAGTGCTCTACCTGGCCGATCACGTCCAGAAAGAATCGCGCGTGTTCTTGTTCTATCTCTCGCTGCCCAACTCGGTCGAGCTCGATCAAACCGTTTCCGGACATCGGTTCGTCGAGTGGCGTTTCAAACCGGGGCAACACCTGGAATTGCACGTGCCGGTCGAAAAGTGGCAACAGAAGATTGTTCTGCCGGTCCAGGCGGTCGTCGACGAAGGCGCCGAGGAGTACGTCTATCGACAAAACGGCGATCATTTCGACCGCGTGCCGGTCCACGTCGAATATCGCGATCGAGAGTCGGTCGTGGTAGCCAACGACGGAGCGATCTTTCCAGGCGACGTGCTGGCGGCGCGCGGCGCGTACCAGATGAACTTGGCGCTCAAGAACCAGGCCGGCGGCGGCGTCGATCCGCATGCCGGCCACAGCCACTGAATCCGGAAAACCACAGTTGAACCCATCATGAGCGTAAGAAGAAGCTTCGACCAACGGGAGAGTCGCCGGTGCTGAACGCCGTCATTCGCGCTTCGCTGCAGAACCGACTGCTCGTGCTGGCGATCGCGCTGTTCACGATGCTCTACGGCGGCTGGCAGGCTTACAACCTGCCGATCGACGTATTTCCCGATCTCAATCGGCCGCGCGTCGTCGTGCTGACCGAAGCACCCGGCATGGCGCCCGAAGAAGTCGAGTCGCTCATCACGTTTCCCTTGGAGACGGTCCTCAACGGTGCTACCGGCGTGCAAGCCGTGCGTACGTCGTCCGGCGTTGGGCTATCGGTGATCTACGTCGAGTTCGATTGGGGAACCGACATCTACAACGACCGCCAGATCGTGGCCGAACGCGTAGCGCTGGCCGGCGAACGATTGCCCGAAGGCGTGAGTCCGCAGTTGATGCCCATTTCGTCGATCATGGGCCAGATCATGATCCTGGGGATGATCACCACCGGCGACGAAACGTCGCCGATGGAACTGAGAACACTCGCCGATTGGGTCGTGCGGCAGCGGCTGCTCACGATTCCGGGCGTGTCGCAGGTCATTGTCATGGGTGGCCAGCGCAAGCAGTTCCAGGTGCTAGTGGATCCGAACCAGTTGATTCGCTACGGCGTCACGCTCCGCGACGTGAAGGACGCGCTGCGGCAGAGCAATCAAAATACGGCCGGCGGCTACCTGGACGAACAGGGTCCCAACGAGTTTCTGGTTCGCTCGCTGGGCCGTGTGACCACGGTGGAAGAATTAGGCCGCATCTCGGTGGCGCACCGCGACCATCAATCGGTCCGCCTATCTCAAGTGGCCAAGATCATCGAAGGCCCCCAGGTCAAGCGGGGCGACAGTTCGGCGTACCTGCGCGATGCCGACGGGAACATGATCGGCGGGCCGGCCGTCGTGCTCACCGTGCAGAAGCAGCCCAATGCCGACACGCGCCGTGTCAGCGACGAGGTGCTGGCCGCGATGAACGAATTGCAGGCTTCGTTCCCGGCCGACGTCAAGGTGTTTCACGAGCTGTACCAACAGAAGGCGTTCATTGATCTGGCGATTGCCAACGTGATGGAAGCCCTGCGCGACGGCGGCATCCTGGTCGTGATCGTGCTGTTCTTGTTCTTGTTGAATCTGCGCACGACGTTCATCACGCTGACGGCCATTCCGCTGTCGCTGGCGGTGACGGCGCTCGTTTTTCGGGCGTTTGGTCTGTCGATCAACACGATGCCCCTGGGCGGGCTGGCCGTGGCCATCGGACAACTCGTCGACGACGTGATCGTCGACGTCGAAAACATCTTTCGCCGGCTGCGCGAAAACCGCGCCAGCACCAACCCGAAGCCGCCGCTGCTGGTCGTGTATCAGGCGAGCTGCGAAATTCGCAACTCCATCGTCTACGGAACGATCATCGTCGTGCTGGTGTTTGTGCCGCTGTTCGCGCTATCGGGCATGGAGGGCCGGCTGTTCACGCCGCTGGGCATCGCCTACATCGTCTCGATTCTGTCCTCGCTGCTTGTGTCGTTAACGGTTACGCCCGTACTCGGCTACTGGCTACTCGGCCGCGCGTCGCTCGGGCACCAGGAGAAAGACGGCTTGCTCTTGCAGCTGCTCAAGTGGCTTGCCGAGCGGGTGATGCGGGTCAGCCTGCGCCTGTCCGCGCCTGTATTGGCCGTGGCTGCTGGCGCCGTCGCGATCGCGGGCATCGGGGCCTACCGGTTGGAGAGCGACTTTCTGCCACCGTTCAATGAAGGCGCCGTGCAGATCAACGTCCTGCTGCCGCCTGGCACGTCGCTCACGCAGTCGACGATCGTCGGCGAAAAGGTCGAACGGCGGCTTCAGCAGATCGACGATGTGACGGCGATCGTGCGCCGTACCGGCCGGGCCGAGATGGACGAGCACGCCGAGGGCGTGAACGTCAGCGAGGTCATCGTTTCGATCGATCCCCAGTCCGCCCGCGCCCGCGAGGAGATCATCGAGGACATTCGGGAGTCGATGGCCGATATTCCCGGCATCGTAACTTCGGTTGAGCAACCGCTGGCCCACCTCATTTCTCACATGCTGTCCGGCGTGAAAGCCCAAGTGGCCGTCAAGATCTACGGCGACGACTTGGACGTGTTGCGCCGGGAGGCAAGCAAGGTTGAAGCGGCGATTGCCGAAGTGCCCGGCGTGCGCGATTTGCAAGTCGAGCCGCAAGTGATCATTCCGCAATTGCGGATCGAAGCCGACGGCGAGCGGCTCGGCCACTACGGGCTACAGCGGATGGACGTCAACGAGTTCATCGAGACCGCCATGCAGGGCGACGTCGTTTCGCAAGTGTTGGACGGGCAGCGCACGTTCGATCTGCTTGTGCGCATGGACGAGCCCTATCGCGAAGATCTCGAGGTGTTGCGCCGCTTGGCCGTCGAGCTGCCGGAAGGCGGCACCACAAAACTCGAAGACGTCGCCCGGATCTACGAATCGGGCGGACCGAACACGATCAACCGGGAACAGGCCCGGCGCCGCATCGTGGTCCAGTGTAACGTCCGCGGGCGCGGTCTGGTCGACGTCGTGCAGGATATCAAGCAGCGCCTGCAACCGATCGAGGTGGAGCTGCCGACCGGCTACTTCGTCGAGTACGGCGGACAGTTCGAGAGCCAGCAGTCCGCATCCCGGATGATCGCGATTCTGTTTGCGATATCGCTCGTCGGGATGTTCTTCGTGCTGTACACGATGTTCGGTTCGGCCAACCTGTCGTTGCAAGTGATGGTGGCCCTGCCGATGGCGTTCATCGGTTCGGTCGCCGCGTTGTACCTGACCGGACAAACGCTCACCGTGGCCAGCATGGTTGGGTTCATTTCGTTGTGCGGCATCGCCTCGCGCAACGGCATCCTGCTGATCAATCACTACTTGCACCTGGTGCGCTACGAGGGAGAAACGTGGACCCGCGAGATGATCGTGCGGGCAGGAAAAGACCGGCTGGCTCCGGTGCTGATGACGGCGCTGACGTCCGGAATCGGGCTGGTGCCGTTGGCCATGGCCGCCGGTGAGCCCGGCAAGGAGATCCTCTACCCGGTGGCGACGGTCGTAATCGGCGGCCTGATCACCAGCACGTTGCTCGAGTTTCTCGTGCGGCCCGCACTGTTTTGGCAGTTCGGGCTGCGCGCCGCGCAGCGAGTTGTTGCACGCGGCGACGAGAACGTGCCGTTGGTGGAGGAGGGTGCGATGACCACGCAGGCGGCGAATTGATACGAGACGGTTGCAAGAAAGGTTGAGTGCGGCGCCGATCGGCTGCCGAATCGCCGCCGCGCCGTGAATCGAACAGCAACTTGAACAAGTAGTCACACTTTTCGATGGTTCGTAAGACACAGGGAGGATTTTGATGAACTGGTTTCTTATTGACATGTCGGTGGTGTTGGGGCTGGTGCTGGTTGCCGGTTGTTCCGCGGACACCGGCGCCGCAGTGGCGGACGCTCCGCCCGCGGATCATGGCCACGACCACGGAAGCGCGCATTCCCACGTGGGTCCGCGCGGCGGGACATTGATCGATTTGGGCAACGATGCGTATCACGCCGAGCTAGTGCGCGACGCCGACGCCGGCCAGTTCAAGGTGTTCCTGCTCGATGCCAATGCCACGCAGGCCGCCCCGATCGACGCCGCTTCGCTCACGATCAATTTGCGGCATCACGACGCGAACGAGCAGTTCGAGATCGCCGCCGAGGCACTGGCCGATGATCCAGAAGGCAAATCGTCGTGCTTCGTGTCCAGCGAAGAGGAGTTGATCCACGCGCTGGACCACGATCACGCGCAAGGGTCGCTCGTCGTGATGATCGACGGCAAGCAGTACCGGGGCGAGTTCGGCCACGCCCATGACAGTGCCGCCCAGGGCGAAGGCACGGCTCACGATCACGACGGGGCGGGCCACGCCGACGAGGGCTCTGGCCACGATCACGACGACGCGGACCACGATCATGCCAAGGACGGCAACCACGACAATCGCGGCTCGGAAGACGGCTCGGACGCAAAGCCACAAAGCCCTTGATGGCAGCGCCCAGCACGGCCTCGATCGTTGCATTGCGTGCAGCGGCGGCCTATTGTAACGGCCAGACTGTTTGAACAGAGCGAACAAGGACCGCCGCCGCGGCACCGCACGCGCCGCGCATCCCAATGCCGACGACGTCGCATGCGACTTGCCTTCTATACGTACAGCTACACGGACCGGCAGAATCTCGACATCGAGGATTGTCTGCGGCGGATCGCGCGTACCGGCTACGGCGGAATCGACGAGTCGGGCACGTTCGGTAGCTCCGACAGCCCGCAATCGGTGAGTGCCGAGCGCAGGACCGAGATTCGCACGTCGGCCGCGCGCCACAAACTGTCGGTCGAGGCGGTCGTGACTCACGCGGAGTTGACCACGACCCTGGCGGGCGACCCGCCGTTGGATCTGCGAGGCAGTGTCGACCTGGCGGCCGACATCGGCGCGGGCGTGGTCACGTTTCACATGAGCGTGCGACCCGAGTCGCTCGACGACGGCGCGCTGCGGACGAAGGTTGTCCCGTGGTTGCGCGAGGCGGCGAACTACGGCGCCGGCAAGCATATTGCCCTGGCCGTCGACGGGATCTGGCCGACGTGGATTGTCGACAGCCCGGATGCTCTCGACCGGTTGTTCACGGACGTCGACCACCCGAACCTTGGCGTGAACTTCGATCCGTGCTATCTCACGTTGATGGGCGTCGACCCGGTCGCGTTCGTCCGCCGTTTCAAGGACCGCATTCCGCACGCGCATCTGAAGGACCACGTGGGCAAGTATCCCAAATGGGAGCACCGGATTCCCGGCGATGGCGAAATGGACTACGTGCCGATTTTCGCGGCGCTGCAAGAGGCCGGGTTCGACGGTTCGGCCGCGGTCGAGTGCTTTGTGTCGATGCCGTTCGAGCAGGCCTGCGACGAAGGCTACGCGGCCATGCGAAAGGCCATGACAGCGGCGGGTGTGGAATCTGGCAGGTAAGGTGGTCTAGAATGGGCCTAACGTGAAGCCTGCCACGGTGCGCGTGAGCATTCGATCAACGGGCGAATACGGATCCGCGTGCCGCGCGAGTTCGACACGTAAGCCTCGGGTGTGCCACCGCCTCATGTTTCAAGAAAGCTTTAGAAACTTCTTCGCATGGTCCGAGCGCCAACCGGCCTGGATTCGGTTCGGCGTGACACCTGTTTTTTCTCCGCTCGTGGTTGTACTGTGGATGCTGTGCCTGGTCCCACGCACTTCTGCCGTCTGCATCACTATTCTCATTGCCTTTTACAGTGTTGCGACTTGGAATCACCTCCTCCCGCCGGGCTTCTTTGAGCGGACGCCATTGATACTTGCAACTGTTTATGTGTGCTTACTGATTGGCGGATACATGGGCGTTTTAGAGCATTTCGTGACCCGCTCTCTTTCGGCGCGCGATTCTGGAACCAACGATACGAACTAGCTTACAGCGGCTGGAAAGATGAAATTGCCAGTCAGCAGTGTTCCGATCCGGTAGATCTGACAATGCACCGACAAGCCATACTTGACGAGATTTGGGGCAGCGCGACGAGTCGGTTCAACGACGTTGGTTTCCTCGAATTGACGCCAAGTGAACAGACCGCGATCTGTTTGACGGAGATATACGTCGAGGTGCAGACTGGGGCTTTCCACCAATACTATTCGAATTCTTCCGGTGATCACGCCCAGGACGCTCCTCCCTTGTTAGACCGGATTGGTGCCAATGAACTTGCCGGCATCATTCGCCGTTGCAACGAAGTCTTTGGTCCCGAGGGACCGCCTCGCCGCCGTGAAACCCGCATGACCGCCGTTGACTCACTTGAAGAATGGCAAGCCGCACAACTCGACTCGTTGGCCGACGAGTTTTTCGATCTTCCATATGACGCACAAGTGCGGTTCGAGGAGTTCGCTTTGCGGCACCTCGATGAGTTTCCTGGAATAGCCAACTCATAAAATGAGGAAAAACCCAATGAAGTACGCCGCCCACTTGCTGTTGCTCTTCGTACTGACGTTGCCGGTTCGGGCCGCCGAGTTCGAGGCCGTATCGCCCGAGTCAGTCGGCTTCGACGCGAAGAAGCTGGCCGCGATCGACGACGCCATGCAAGCGCACGTCGACGAAGGCCGTATCGTGGGCTGCTCGGCATTGGTCGTGCGCGACGGCAAAGTGGCGTACTTTCGCACGTGGGGCGATGCCGACCGCGAACAGCAAAAGCCCATGACCGACGACGCGATCTTTCGCATCTATTCGATGTCGAAGCCGATCACCAGCGTCGCGGTGATGCAGTTGGTCGAGCAAGGCAAGCTGGATCTCGACGATCCAATCTCGAAGTACTTGCCCGAGCTGGCCGACATGAAGGTGCTGGTGGTCGAGAGAGACGACGACGGCAAGGAGACCTTCGAGGAAGTCGCCGCGCAGCGCGAAATCACGCCCCGCGATCTGCTTCGGCACACGTCAGGCTTTACGTACGGATTCTTCGGCAATAGCGAAGTCGACAAGCGCTACCTTCAAGCCGGCATCCTGCGCACCGGCGAAACGATCGCCGACATGGTCAGCAAGCTTGGGAAGATCCCGCTGAAGCATCAGCCCGGCACGCGCTGGGAGTACAGCGTGTCGACCGACGTGTTGGGCCGGCTCGTGGAAGTGGTCTCGGGTGAGCGGTACGACGAGTATCTGAACCAGCACATCTTCGAGCCGCTTAAGATGACCGACACGTTTTTCAGCGTGCCGCGGGACAAGCAAGACCGGTTGGCCCAGTTGTACACCGGCGACGGCGACAAACTGAAGACGGCAGAATCGGTACGGTCGCGCCGCTTCGTCAACCCGACGCGGTTCTTTTCCGGCGGCGGAGGGCTGTGTAGCACGGCGGGCGACTATTTGCGCTTCTGCCAGATGATGCTCAACGAGGGAGAGCTGGACGGTGCCCGCGTCCTCAAGCCCGAGACTGTGCGGCAGATGATCACGAATCAACTGACCGACGACATCCAGCGTCGGCCGGGACTCGACTTTGGGTTGGGCTTTGCCATCTCGCCCGAGGGCCGATATAGCTGGGGCGGCGCCGCCGGGACGCGGTTTTGGATCGATCCGGAGAACAAGATCATCGGCCAGTTCATGATCCAGATCATCCCGTACGAGAATCGCAATTTTGGCGACCGGATGCGCGAGATGGTCTACGCCGCGCTCGTGGAGTAGTAGCGCGTTCGAGCCGGCCGGCGGCGGAGTCCGCTTCCGAAGTCGTACGGCTCGCGGCCGCATGACCCACGACGGTGTCGTTGCGCGGCCTCGGTTCGCGGCTCCGCAATCCACTCCACACCGGAGCTACTCTGGCGGCGTGCAAGTTCACGTTCGCCAGTCCACGACGGCCCCGCCGGTGCTGCGCTTGGCGATCACGCCCCTGCATGCGCAGAAGCTGGCGTCCGGTTCTAGCGAAAATGCCGTCTGACGTAGTCTGTGCGATCTTGCCAGCGATCCCTGTCGCGACGGATGTGACGCAAAAGTCGGCAACCGATTGCCGAGCCGGGTGCTAGAGTTGTACGGATTCTCATGCAGGCGAGAAGGTGATTCGGGCGCCCTTGGCGCGCCCACGCAAAACATAAATAGGAGGTCCACTATGTTACAGGGACAAGTGGAGAAGGCCGCTCAGACGGTCAGCGACACTGGAAAAGAACTTTCCGAGACCGGCCAAGCGCTAAGCGGCAAAGTGGTCGGGGCTGGTGAGCAGACGTGGGAAACGCTCCGCGAGCAGTTCACCGAAATGGCCAGCGTTTACCTGCCAAAAGCCGCAGCGGCTCTGATCGTGCTGATTGTCGGCTGGGTGCTGGCTCTGTGCATCGCCGCGATCGCCCGAGGCGTAACGCGCAGACTGGCCCGGACGCGCTGGTTCAGCAATTGGCTGACGGCCGAGGAAGGTCGCGAGGTTACCGAAGTCAGCCGAACGGTTGGTAAGGGCGTTTTTTACCTGTTCATGTTGTTCGTGCTGGTGGCCTTCTTTCAGACGCTCGGACTGACGACTGTCACCGAGCCGCTCAACGCGTTTTTGAATCAGGTGTTCGAGTATGCTCCGCGGATTGTGGCCGCGGCCGTGATCCTATTTGTTGCCTGGGTAGTGGCTCGAATCCTGCGATTTGCGGTGCACGGGCTGCTGACCGCGGCCAAGATCGATCGTCGCCTGACGCGCCAGACCGGTGTCGACGCCGACGAAGACGTACCGCTCACCAAGACGCTCTCGGAAGCCACCTACTGGCTGACGTTCCTGCTGTTTCTGCCCGCGTTGCTGGATGCTTTGAAAGTGCCCGGCATGCTGGCGCCGGTGCAGGATATGGTGACTCAGGTTCTCGGGTTCTTGCCGAACCTGTTTGCCGCGGCGGTCATCCTGGCGATCGGCTGGTTCGTGGCGCGGATCGCGCAACGCTTTGCGACCAATCTCCTGGATGCCGTCGGCGTGGATCGCCTGAGCGATCGGACCGGGCTGTCCAACGTGATCGGCGGCAACCGCCTGTCCGCCGTATTGGGCATGGTTGTCTACGTGCTCGTGTTCGTGCCGGTGATCGTTGCCGCGCTCAACGCGCTGCAGATCGAGGCCGTGACCCGGCCCGCCAGTGAAATGCTCGACACGATGCTAGCCACGATCCCCGGCATTATCTCGGCCATCTTCGTGGTTGCCGTGGCTTGGGTTGTCGGCCATATCGTCTCGGGCATCGTCACGAATCTGCTTCGTGCCATCGGCTTTGATCGGCTGCCGCATCATCTGGGGATTGCCCGCGCGACGCCGCAAGGCGGGCGGACTCCTTCGCAGATCGCCGGCTACATCGTCATGGTGGCGATCGTCCTGTTCGCGATCATGCAGGCCCTGCCGATGCTGGGATTCGATCTGTTGGCTTCCATGATGGCTGAGTTCCTCGAGTTTGCCACCCAGGTATTCTTGGGGTTGGTCATCTTCGGGTTTGGCCTGTACTTCGCTCGGCTGGTTGGCGACATCATTCGCGATTCGGCCGTCGACAACTCGCTGTTGCTCTCCAGAATCGCTCGGGTCGCGATCATCGTCGTGGCCGGCGCGATGGGCTTGCAGCAGGCCGGCTTGGCCGAAGAGATTGTCAACATTGGTTTCGCCATCACCGCAGGCGCCATCGCCGTCGCGGCGGCGATTGCCTTCGGGATCGGTGGACGTGACGCAGCCAGGACGGTGATCGAGGACTACGTCAAATCGTCCCGTCGGACACCGAAGGTCTAGCGCCCAGCGGTAGATCAGACTTAGGCGGCGGGTTCGCCAACAGCAGGCGGGCCCGCCGCTTTTTTGCGCGCTGCCGGGGCCCGAGGAAAACACTTCATTTCCATTGTGAGAACCGACTCACAGGGCGCGTCGGCCACCGTAATCTGCTCCGCTGTTCGACGACTTCTCGATTCGACGCGATATCAAGTCTCGCTCTGGATGGTCTCGCGTAGCTGTGTGAGCAGTGCGTCGAGCAGATCGCGCCGTTTCTCCCTTCCAAAGTGCTTCTGGTCGCAACGAATGCAGATTGACAACTTGCCGGCGTAAGTGTGTACCGCGCAACAGAGGCGCGTCTCGGGTCGGATGGGGCCGATTCCGTAGCCGTTTTCCAGAATCAGGTCACCGGCCGCGCGGCGGCCGTCGCGCCACGGCAGCCGTATGTGGTCGAAGCCCGCGTTTAAGTTGCTGAACACGGCTGTGGCAAAGGCCCATTTACGGTTCAGACTGTGACGTAGCAGAGGCGGCCAGAGGCAAAGCAAACGCATGCCGAGTTCGTATGACAGACCGCGCCGGTTACGTTTGATCGCCGCCATTTCCGTGTCGATCGAATTGAGCAGCGTCGATCGCCCCTGGCATTCGGCTTCTCGGCGCGTGAGAAACGCATAGCTGAATACGTTGGCCGCCGGCATCCGATAATCTTGCTTCCGTCGCACGTTGATTGGCACCATCATACGAATCGGTCGTAGCGATTCGGGGGTGCCCTGGTTCCAGCCAGCCAACATCAAATAGTAGTCGCGCAACAATAGGCTGTGCAGCCGGACCGACAATTTGCGCGCGACACGCTCCAGTTCGGACGTCTCGTATTCCGATAGCGTGTGAACCAGAAAATCATCCGCCGAAGCCACGTCGTTGGCCGCCGCGGGTCGACGGCCGTGATCGTCCACGACCGCGGCACGGCGCAACAAAAGCGCCAAGCTGATCCGCGCGGCGCGACCCAGGTCGGTCAATCGCACGCGGCCCTTCAAGAGCGAGTGTCCGTCCCGATCGTCCAGCAAGCGGTAGTCTAGCGCTGGCCAGGGAGGCTCGCCCGGGCTGGCCGCACAACCATGTGCGTAGCCCACCATGAGATCGGCGATAAACTGGAACGCGCCCATGCCATCGACGGCCACATGAGGAAAGACAAACAGCAGGACGGTCTTGTCCGCTTGGCGCCGAACGGTCAGCTTCAGTCCATCCGGCTCGGGCACCGTAGATGGTGCATCGCTCGACGGATCTTCGCCTTCGAGCCACTCGATTGGTTCTGGTTCGCCAGCTACCCACGATGGCCAATCGTTGTACTCGTGCTGGATTCGCGCAGAAAGAAACGGATGCCGGCGATGCGCTTGCTCGAACGCCTTTTCGAACAGCGCTCGCTCAAGCCGTCCACGGCATTCCACGCGAATCGGAAACACCGAGGGATAGCCGGGCCGATGCTCGACATAGTAGTAATACTCGAACGGCGTAAAGCGTTGCGGAAACAACGAATCGGACGTCCTCTCGTCCGCTCGCGGCGCGGCGCTCTCGCGCCGTGCAACGGTCGCTCTGCTCAGCATCGTCCCGCAGTGTGCCTTTCTCGCCTACGCAATGTGCGATCGGACGCATCCAGACATTTTGGACACGCGTGCGCCCGAGACGGATCGAGACATCAAAGTGGTCACCATTGTAACCCGACGAGCGCTTCCTGTGCCATGTCGAAGCGACGGTGCACAAAGTGTTCCAATCCGCCTCGTACTCGCCTCGATGCATGACATGCAAGCAACCGGTGCCGACGTTCGACGGGCGGCCAGTGCGTCGGCCGAAGGCGGCACACCCAGCACACGATAAGCGGCGCAGCAGGCGCACACTCGCAGGAACCGTACGGGGCGAAGCGAACCCTCGATGGATCAAGGGATTGTGCGAATGCCAGCGAGAGCCGGCGACATCCTGCGAAGTCGTCGAGCGGAGAGGACAGGATTCGAACCTGCGGACCAGTTTCCCGGTCACCGATTTAGCAAACCGGCGCTTTCGACCACTCAGCCACCTCTCCGGAAGTGGGCTTGCCGCGCGGCGGCGTCTCGGGCGAGCGAGTTTTCGCGCCAACGTCAGCACCACCTGTATTCTAGGGGAATTGCGCAGAATCTCAATACAGGTTCCGCTGGGCCACGGATACGGCTCTCAAGATGCCGTTCGCAAACCCATCACGAACTTCTCACACGTTTGCACGGCGCCGCACGACCGAAGCTTCCGCGAAGTGGCGACATGGACCGCTGGTCCACGATGCCGCTAGCTACGGACGCGCCGTGCGTGCCTTGGGACCAAGTTGCGACGGCAACAACTCGTAGGCCGTGTGAACCCATTCGCACAACAAGGGCCGCGTGTCGCGCGGATCGATAATCTCCTCGATCCCGAACGCTTCGGCCGTACGAAACGGCGATCGAACCGCGTTGAGCCGGTCTTCGATCTCGCGGCGTCGCGCGTCCGGATCGGGTGCGGCCTCAATCTCGCGCCGGTAAGCCGCCTGAACGCCGCCTTCGATCGGCAGCGATCCCCAATCGCCCGACGGCCACGCATAGCGCAGGTTGAGTCGATCAACGTTGCCATGGGCAGCACCGGCCACGCCGTACACACGCCGCAAGAGGATCGATATCCACGGAATCTCCGCCTGAAAAACGGTCGCCAGCGCCCGAGCTCCGAACCGCGCCGTGCCGGCTTGTTCCGCGGCCGTGCCGATCAGAAAGCCCGGGTTGTCCACAAAGTTGGCCACTGGCAGGTGAAACGTGTCGCACAGTTCCACGAAGCGCGTCATTTTCTCACACGCCGGCATGTCCGGCGCGCCGCCGCCCTGGCGCGGATCGTTGGCGATCACTCCGATCGGGTGACCATCGAGGCGCGCCAATCCGGTCACCAGCGGTGTGCCGTAATACTGCCCCATCTCGAAGAACGACTCGCGATCCAGAATCATGCGCAACAGGTGGCGTACGTCGTACGTCTGCCGGCGGTCGCGCGGAATGATCGACAGCAACCCCGCTTCCCGACGGGCGGGATCGTCGTCGGAATCGCGGCGTACGTGCTTCTTCCAGACTTTGCTCTGATGATAGGAAAGCAACCGCCGGATCGCGGCATATGCCTCGTCTTCGCTGTCGTCTTCCCTGTCCATCATGCCGCTTTGGTGCGCGTGAATGTGCGCGCCGCCCAGCTCCTCCTTGTTCACCTTTTGGCCAATGCCGCGCTCCACGACGGGCGGTCCGGCGACGAACAACTGACTGGAGTGCTTGACCATCACCGAGAAGTGCGACGTGGCCACACGCACCGCGCCCAAGCCCGCGACCGGCCCCAGACAGGCCGCCACGACCGGTACCGCGCCCATCAGCCGCACAACCGCCTCCCACGAGTGCATCACCGGCACATAGCTGAAGCCGATCATTTCGAGCGTTTTGACGCTGCCGCCTCCACCGGTGCCGTCGACCAATCGAATCATGGGCATTCGCATCCCCAGCGCCAATCGCTCTCCGTAGCCCATCTTGTCGCCGACGCGCGCATCGGCCGCGCCGCCGCGCACCGTGAAGTCGTCGCCGCCGACGACCACGCGTTGGCCGTCGATGCGCCCGGTGCCGACCACGAAGTTCGAGGGCGTGATTGCCGAGAGTTGGCCGTTGTCGTCGTACGTTGCCTTGCCAGCCAGGGCGCCGATTTCGTGGAACGAACCGGAGTCAAGCAGTCGGTCGATCCGCTCGCGCACCGTCAGGCGATCGGCCTGGTGTTGGCGTGCCACGTTCTCCGGCCCGCCCATGGCACGCGCCATCTCCTCGCGACGCCTGATTTCGTCAACTTCCGGTTGCCAGCTCAAGATTGGTCTCCCCACGGGATGTCGGAGCCACGCGGCCCGCGCTGTCGCCGATCGGACCGTTGTCGCCAAATGGGCCGTTGTCGCGCGCCGCGGATACGTGCAATCGGCCCCTGCGGCGGAGTCTACGGTACCGCAATCCGCGCGCCGGCGAAACCAAGTCGCGCGGATTGGCCGCATGGTTGGCACGCGGAGGACGGACTCGCCGTGCGGCCATTTGTTCGCGGCACGCCGCCGAACGTATAATGACGGTGCCTATCCGGCGACCAGGGTGCCAAAGAAACGGAACCGGCCGCGCCCCCAACACGTCTTGGCGACATGGCCGCATACAAGGAAAGAACCAAAATGAGAGTGATGCTGCTAGCGGTGTTGGTTTGTGGGCACGTGTCGGCGATTGCCGCCGGCGACTTCGAAGACAATCGGCGCGCGAATTGGCACCAGTGGCGCGGCCCCGAGGCCAACGGCTTTGCGCCCAACGCGGATCCACCGACCCACTGGGACGAAGATACGAACGTGAAGTGGAAGGTGGCCATCGAGGGCAAAGGCGAGTCGACGCCGATCGTCTGGGGCGACCGGATCTTTCTGACGACGGCCATCGAAACCCAGCGCGAAGAAGAACAGCCGCCCGACGATCAGGCCGAAGCGCCCGGCGGCAATCCGTTTCGCATCCAGCGGCCCACGCACTATCACCAATTCGTCGTGCAGTGTTACGACCGGGCGGATGGTCGATTGTTGTGGCAGCGTGTCGTCACGGAGCAATTGCCGCACGAGGGCCATCATCGCGATCACGGATTCGCGTCGCCGTCGCCGGTAACCGACGGACAGTACGTCTACGCTTCGTTCGGTTCGCGCGGCATCTATTGTCTGGATATGGATGGCAATCCGCAGTGGGAGCGCGATCTGGGCGACTTGAGCATCTATCGCTTTTTCGGTGAAGGCAGCTCACCGGTCCTGGAGGACGACACGCTGATCGTCAACTGGGACCACGAGGGAGATTCGTACCTGTACGCCCTCGATGCGCGCACCGGCAAGGACAAGTGGCGCGTTGCTCGTGAGGAGGGCTCGACGTGGTCGACGCCGCTGGTGGCGCACCACGACGGCCGAAAGCAAATCATCGTCAACTCGAACACCAAAGCCCGTGGCTACGATTTCGACACGGGCGAGGTGCTGTGGGAGTGCGGCGGGCAAACGCGCGCGATCATCCCCTGCCCCATCGTTCACAAAGGACTCGTCTATCTGATGAGCGGCTATCCGAAGAGCGCGTTGGTCGCGGTGCCGTTGGATGCCCGCGGTGACGTGACCGGCACGGAAAAGGTGGCCTGGACGCGCGATAGCGACACGCCCTACTGCCCGTCCGCCCTGCTCTACGGCGGAAAGCTCTACTTCAACAAATCGAACCGGGCCATCCTGACTTGCCTCGACGCACGAACGGGCGAGCCGGTCATCGAAAAACAGCGACTACCCGACCTGATGAACATCTACGCGTCTCCAGTCGGCGCGGCAGGGAGGATCTACTTCACCGGTCGCGACGGCACGACGCTGGTCTTGGCCGACGGCCCCCAGCTCGAGGTCTTGGCCACCAACAAGCTCGACGAGTCGATTGACGCCTCGCCGGCGCTGGTCGGCAATGAGATCCTGCTGCGCGGCAAGCAACATCTGTACTGCATTTCCGCCCAGTAGACTCGGCAGTGGGCGGTTTGCGCGCCAGGGCCCTGTGACGCGATGCTCGAGAAGCAGGCAGATTCGGCGATTGCCGCAACCGTGTGAGAGGTGAGCCAGCGAACGGTCCATTGTGGACCCGACACGGAGCGGCACCGACCTTTCTTGCGTCAGGAATCCACGTTCGTTAAGATAATGCTTGACGCTGGCCCGGATTGCCGTGGCCCCGCGCCGGCCGGTTCGAGCGCCGCGGACCCGTTTCGCGGAGGTCTTGAACGCTGCGATTTTCGCCGACCTGGCCGAACGCTGAATACGTCACCCCCCAGTTTGTGGTGAAACCGTTCAATCGATGAACGCCGTTTTGGGGTGAAACCGTGACTGTCGGATGCGGGAGAAATATCTGATGTGGAAACTCAGCACGATCGTGGGCATTGTCGTCGCGTTTGCCGGGAACATTGCGCTGGCCGCCGAGGGGCCTATCGGCAAGAAGATCCCGAACTTCACGCTGCGTGACCATCGCGGCATGGAGCGGTCGTTGAGCGACTACGACGATCAGGAGGTTGTCGCCGTTGTCTTCGTCGGCACCGACTGTCCCCTGGCCAAACTTTACGCGCCCCGCTTGGAGGATCTCCACCAGAAGCTAAGCTCCAAAGGCGTCGCCCTGTTGGCGATCAACTCGAATCGCCAAGACTCGATGACCAAGGTAGGCGCGTTCGCCCGCATCCATGAGTTGAGCTACCCGGTGCTGAAAGACGCCGGCAACGAAGTGGCCGATCTTTTCGAGGCCGAGCGCACGCCGCAGGCGTTCGTGTTGGATCGTGATCGTACTATTCGCTACGTCGGCCGGATCGACGATCAGTACGGCTTGGGTGCGACGTCCGGCTATGCGAAGCCGTCGTTGGAACACAGCGACCTGGCCGATGCCATCGAAGAAGTCCTGGCCGGTAAGCAGGTCAGCACTCCGGTGACCGAAGCCACGGGCTGCATCATCGGTCGTGTCGCAGAAATCGAGCCGCACGGCGAAGTAACTTACTCGAACCAGATCGCGCGCATTCTCAACGACCGCTGCGTTTCTTGCCATCGGCCGGGCGAAGTCGCTCCCTTTCCGTTGACCAACTACGACGAAGTCAACGGCTGGGGCGAGATGATCTGCGAAGTGATCGACAAGGGGCAAATGCCGCCCTGGTTTGCCAATCCCGAGTATGGCGAGTTTAAGAACGACTGCCGGCTGAGCGACGAAGACAAACTGCTCATCCACGAATGGGTCGACAACGGATCGCCCGAAGGAGACCCCGCCAACTTGCCCGAACCGCCGCAGTTCACCGACGGTTGGCGGATTCCCGAGCCGGAACAAGTCCTTTACATGACCGAGGAGCCGTACGACGTGCCGGCCGAAGGCGTCGTCGAGTACAAGTACTTCACGATCGATCCGGGCTGGACCGAGGACAAGTGGATCAAGGCGTCCGAAGCACGTCCGGACAATCGGGCCGTGGTCCACCACATCATCGTGTTTGCCATCCCGCCCAATACGGACGACTCGGCCATTCGGCGCAAGAGCGTCGCCGGTTTTGCGCCCGGATCGCCCGCGCGGATCTATCCCTCCGGCGTCGCGAATCGAGTGGCCGCCGGGTCGAAACTCGTGTTTCAGATGCACTACACGCCCAACGGCTCGCCACAAAAAGATCGCAGTTGCGTGGGCTTCGTCTTCGCCGACGATAGCGAAGTCGAAAAGCCGGCCGGTGGCGGCCTGGTCGGCAACTGGTCGTTTGCCATTCCGCCGCACGACGCCAACCACAAGATTGTCGGAGAGTTGGAGTTTAAGTCCGACACGTTGCTGACCGACATGCTTCCGCACATGCACTTGCGCGGCAAGTCATACCGGTACGTGGCCCTGTATCCGGACGGCACAGAAGAGATTCTGCTTGACGTGCCCCGTTACGACTTCAACTGGCAATTGCGCTACGACCTGGTCGAGCCGAAGCTAATGCCCAAAGGCACGAAGCTCCGTGGCATCGCCTACTACGACAACTCGGAAGACAACATCGCGAATCCCGATCCCACGGAGACGGTCCGCTATGGCGACCAGACCTGGGAAGAGATGATGCACGGGTTCTTCTCCACCGTCCCGGTCGAGAAGCGCGCAAGCACCGAATAGCCCCGGCCGGCCCGATTCGATCGGACCACCGCTGAGGGTATTCCGCAGCAACTGCCGCAATCGCCGCGCGGGCAACCGGTCCGGGCGGCGATTGCGTTTTGGCTGCGACAGTTTCTTGCGGCACCGCGCCGCGAGGCAACGCGCGCCGGCTGCGGCGCTCTATTTCGCGCCGCTGCCTACGTGACGTTGCTTATTCGACGCCGCCGGCCGCTTCGACGAGAGCCTTCGCCGGGTGCCGGCGAACGTATCCCTTCTCGGCCAACTTCGCCTGCACGATGCCCTCTTGATCGATCACGTACGTGCAAGGATGAGGCAGCCCGTCCTTGTAGTGAATCCCGTAGGCGTGAATCGTCTTGCTCTCGTCGTCCGAAAGCAGCGGGAATCCGATCTGCTGAGAATCGGCAAACTTCTTGAGGATGTCGACCGAGTCGTAACTGATGCCGACGAGTTGGGTGTTCGTGTCTTCGATCGCCTTGAGCTCTTCTTGCAGTTGGACCAACTGCCGTTTGCAGAACGGTCACCAATCGGCTGACCGGTAGAACACGATCGCCACCTTGCCCTTCTTAAGCAGCGCGTCGAGCGATTGTTCGGCGCCGTTCTGATCCTTGAGTGTGAACGCCGGGGCCTTCTGTCCGACTTCGACCGGTGGAGGATCCGCGGCCAACCCGACGCTTGCCACCGCGCAGGTCACGACGGCCCACGCCAATCCGATTCCAGTACGCTTTCGCATTGAGACGATCTCCTGCATCAGGGCTTCCGGCGACCGGCGCGCCGGCATGTCGCCAATTCTAACGCCGATCCGGCCGCAATGGCAGAGGTTATCGGCGACACGCATTATCCACGCTGTCGCACTTTCGAGCGATTTCCCGATTCGCGCATCCCCGTTGCCCGCCCCGGTCCGGGTGCTTTCACGCGGGCTTCCCGGTTGGATCGGACGCCAAGTTGGGTCGCGGTGCGTGTGGGTAGTCGACCGGCTGATAAGAAATGGCTAGCTCCGGCGTCATCAGCTTCGTTTCGCCTTCGGCACGCGACGTGAGGGCCCGATCCAGGATGCCGCTGGTCAGCAACGTGCGCTCGACCGGATAGGTCGGACGACCGGTGTGCATCATCCGTTCGATGGCCTTCAGCAAGTAGGCGAAGTGAGGATGGCGCGGCTCCGGCCGTTCCTCGAAGTGGACCGCCACCGGCTCCGCGCGACCGGTGATCTTGACCGCCGCCGAAATCCCGGCCGCATAGCCGGGCAGCATAAACACGGCACCGCGCAACCCGTCGTTGTACTCGAACAGGAACAGGGCCGCCTGCTTGTCGGCTCGTCGATCGGCGCCGGCTTGCTTGGGCGACACGGACAGGGCGGCGTCGAGCAACTCACCCGACGCGAGCCCGCTGTCCACCGCGTTCCACACCCGATCGCCCTGCAGACATTGGACCCAGCGCACTCCGGTCTCTGCGCCGCGTCGACGTTCGACCAGGCACTGAAAGCACTCCAGCGTGTGACTTCCGTAGATGTCCAGGCCCGAATAGCCGACGCCGACGGCCGCTTCGATCGGGCTGTTCATCGGCACCGCGACGTCCGGCTTGCGAAAGCTGTTCGGCAGGGACGAGCCGGCCATGAACGGGATCTTCATTTGTTGCGCGCGGTCGTACATCCATTTTGCGTCGGTCCAGACCGGCCCCAAGTGCTTGTCATTGAATACCGGCACGACTCGACCATGCTTCTCGAACGTCGCGGTAATCTGCTCGAAGAACCGACGGCGTGGGTAAAGGTGTTGTTCCTTTTCGTTCCACGGGTAAGAGCCGTGCTCGCCCACGCTGATCACGCCATCCACTGCGATCTGGTCGCCGCCAACCGTGATCGCTTGCTCGATGGTGTCGAAGATCGGCACGTTGTGCTTGCGGGCCTTCGCTCGGGCAAGATCCTCGCCCGGGAACTGATCGACGTACAGCCCCCTCAATTCGAGCGCCGGGCCGGGGCCGCCGTCCTGCTTCCAGCCTTCGAGAATCTTGCCAATCAAAACGTCGGCGTGCGAATTGGGCCGGTACTCGGTCACGATCGCCGCCACGGGCACACGCCGAATTCCGCCACCGTCGGTCTGTGGATCAGCAGCGCGAAGCACTGTGCCGGCCCACGGGCCCAGTGCACCGTAACTCGCTGCCGCCCCAAGCGTTCTCAGGTACGAACGCCGTGTGATGCGACGCGCGTCGGACGAACGAGGAGGCTGCGGGACTTCGTGCATGGCGCGGGGGCGGGCAGGGCGGTGGCGGCGCGAGTCGCCGCCGATGCGGCAGACTATTCCCAGCTACTTTCGGGGATCGGTTTCGCTTCGACGATTTCGATAAGCACCTGGTCCGGAGCGACGACGAAGAAGCTCCTGTGACCGACGTCGTCGCGCTTCGCAATCGGTTCGACGATTTCGACGCCCGCGTCCTTCATCCGCTGAAAAACCGGCTCGATGTCGCGGTAAGAAAACGCCAGGTGATCGATCGCGCGGCCCTTGGTCGGTTGAAACTCGTCGGGCGCGTCGTCCTTGGTATAGCTGCCGCCGGGCCACCAGATGCTGTCGAACTCAGGCCGGCCGAACACGGCAAAACCGACGTTGTCGCATTGCATGAATCCCATCCAGATCGCGCGAATGTCTTCGCGATCCGGCGTTGTTGGTTTCGGGCCGGCGCGGCCGGTGAGCCCGAGGTGTTTCTGATACCACTTCACCGTAGCGTCGACGTTGCTGGCCCATAAATGAACGTGGTCGAAGCGGTGATGTTTTCCGCCGGTCCAAAGTTCGAGCAGCTCTTTGTCCGGCCCGAAGAAGTACATCCCGTAGTTGTTGCCCAACTTGCCGATCGGGGTCTCGAACTCGACGCCTTGGCTCTTAAGCCACTCGTAGTCTGCCTGCCCGTTGACCGATGCCCAGCCGATGTGCGAGACGGCCGAGTGCGGCATGAACGGCGGCGGGCTATCCACCTTGTTCAGCAACAGAAACGACCGCTCGGTGAACAAAGCCGGATGGCGCCCGAAGTATTGTGTCTCGACGGCGCCCAGGTTCTTCGTGTAGAACGCGATCGTCGCGGCCGGGTCGGTCACGTTCAGCCGGACGTGATGGAAGTGAGCCCCCCGCTGTTCGGCCTTCTCAGCCGAAGTCGTCGGTTCATGAGCCGACGCAGTACCGGCCAGGCAGAACAACGACAGGGCAATCCAGACTGGCGCGAACGACTTGGTGCGCATTGACGGTTCTCCGCAGCGCGTTTCGAGCCTTCGGCCCGCGCCGACATTTGCTGTCCCGCGGCTTCCGCGCCACGGCAATTGACTGGAATCTGCCCGCCGGCGCGGCCTAGAGCTTGCGGCCGGTTTTGGTCTGACGGGCCGGCGGTTCGTCGGATGTCGGCTGTTCGGCCAACCGCTTGCCTTCCGAATCCACGGGGAAGGCGGCCGAGTACCAACCGAACATCATCTCGTCCCAGGTTTGGGGACCGTAGCGCACGTCGATCGACGGATCGGGATTGGCCAGGTTGTCTTCCGAATTGTCGTAGTGCGCCGTGACATGCATCTCGGTGCCCTTGGGCAGCAGCTTGGGCTCGTCAAGGATGTAGTACACCTGCCAATTAAAGTCATAACGCGGCACGTCGATCAGCACTTCGCTGGTGCCGTCGGGGTAGGTCACCTCGTACTTCATCGACTTTCCGCGCAAGTGCATGTGCGGATAGAGCGAAAGCAGCAGTGCGTCTTCTTCCAACGTCTTGCGGGCATCCACCCGATGATTGTCGGCATGGGCCGGAATCAGGAAATCGTGCGTGCCGGTGTTCGTCGTCGCGGCCTGGTGCGTGATCTCTTCATCGTCGTCAACGAACATCAACCCGAGCTTGCTCATGTCGGTTTGCGGGGTGCCGCACGGCGTGTAGTGCAACTGGAAGACCAGCTTCGACCCGGCCGGGATCTTCTTGGCCATTCCCTTCGGGAAGATCATCGGCTGGGTGCCGGGTGCGTAACCTTCCAGCAGGTTCATGCCCCGCAAATCGCCGGCACTCCGCCCGCGACGCCGGCCATCTTCGCCCTCTCCGCGCGGCAACTGCAAAAAGACCACGATGTGATGCACGACCTGGCGGTTGCCCGGCATGCACTCGGCCATCTTGATCCACTTGTCTTCGGTGAAGCCGGGATCCACGACGAAGTGCTGATAGTCGACCACGCCTTCGGCCGGAACTTCGAACGGCTCGTCACGCATCGCGATGACCATGTCCGGCTCGCGTGGCATGAACCAGTTGTCGGCAAACTGGCGCGGCTCGGGCAGGTCGGACGGATCGCCCTCGGGACAGCCGGCCCGAACCCATGCGTAAATCGTTTCCTTCTCATCCGCGGTCAGCAGGTTCTCGTTGGAGAAGTCGCCATGTTTCGGATTGGCGTGCCACGGCGGCATCCGCTGTTCGCGCACCACCTCCGCAATCATCTCACCCCAGCCGGCCACTTCGTCGTATTCGTCGAGCGCAAACGGCGCGATTTGGCCATCGCGATGACATTCCACGCAACGATCCTGAAAGATCCTGGCGATCTGATTCGAGTACGTCACGTCGCCGTCAGATTCGGTCTCGACGACGCGGCCGATCAGGCAGCCCTTCAGTTCCGTCGTGGGCACGCTCACCTCCTTGCCAGCCAACAGCTCGTCGATCGCCGTGCCCAAGTCGGCCCGTTCCGCCTTCGGTTTGACATATCCCACGCCGTAGCCGAAGCCGTACTGGGCATCGACACGGCCGTGGTAGCGCACCTTGCGGTCCGGTCCCAGGACGAACAGTTCCGGCGTTCGCGTGGCACCGAACTGATCAGCAACCGCGTTGCCCAAGTCTTTCAGGACCGGAAAGGTAATGCCGTGCTTTCGCGCGTGCGCGGACAACTCGGTGATCGAGTCCTGCCGATTTGAGTTGATGCCCAAAAATACCACGCCCTTCGGGCTGAGCGAATTGGACATTTCCTGCAGGCGCGGCGCATAGAGCTTCGCCAACGGACACTCGGTGCCAACAAACGCCACGACGACCAGCTTCGCATCGGCGTAGTCCGACAGGGCGTGCGGCTTACCGTAGAAGTCCTTCAGTTTGAAATCGTCGATCTGCCGGCCAAGCAGCGAGCCGGCTTCGGTCTGTTTCACGTCCGGCGACTTGGCCTCTGCCGCGGAAGCGATCACCAAGACGGCGGACAACAGGATGGCGACTCGCCCGAGCATACGCATGGTTCGACCCTCTCGAATACGAAGTAGGAAGCCGGCACGTGCAGCGATTGCGCAGCAGCCATGATACGGCACCACGAAAATCGGGTCAAACTTCGTTACGCAGCGGCAGCGCCGCGTGCAGATGGCCGTGTGGGCCGGCGATTCGACACCGCGGGGCGGCTCAACCGCCCTCCGGACCGGCTACGGTGACCAGCAGCGGGGGCATTTCAGCCATCCTCTCGGCGCCGTCTGCCAGTTCGGTCGCCCGATCGTGCTCGGCAGCGCGCCAGCGGCGCTCCAGTTCGGCCAGGCCGAATCCGTAAGCCTGCCGCAATCCCTGGTCGTGCCCCTGCTCGAGCGACGAGGCCACGAAGTCGAGAAACCGTCGCTCGCCACCATGCTCGACCAAAAACCGCACCAGCGAGGCGCTCTGGCCGTAGAACGTGGCGCGGTGTTGACCGGAGGGATACTCGGACAGCGTCACCAACTCGGCCAGACGATATTCCGCGCCGGCCGCCAGCGCAGCGTGCAGGTCGCGACGATGGCGAGACTGCTTTGCCGGCGAATCGGCCAGCACAGCGAAACCCTCGTCGATCCATCGCGGCAGACGCTCCCCGGCGAAGTGATCGGCCAAGACGACGTGGGCGAGTTCGTGCGCCAGTGCGCTGGACGCCAGGCATTCGGGCGTCGGACGCACGTCGATTCGCCGTCCGACGATCTTTCCGGCCCGCCGTTCGATCCGTGCCGATGCGACGGTGCCGGCTCCGCCCGGGCCGACGTGTCGCAGATAGTCGGCCCTGCTAGCGTGGACCACGACGGCGCACTTGGGCTGCCAGCGGATCGAGCTGGCGCCGTCGAACCATTGCCGAACGAGCAGTGCGCGCAGCGATTCGCAAGCGTCGGACGTGCGACGCAAGGCGTCGCGATCGGCGGTTCCCCGAATGGTAAAGTTGGCGGTTTCGACGACGTGCCAGGCAGATGGCGAAGTGGGCGAGCTTGATGCGTACATAGCTGCTCGCGTGAGGGTCACGCCGTCGAAACCGCCGAACGTGCCGGCGATAGCCAGTCCACTGATGACTATCACCTTCCCCAACCGTCTCGGTAGTGATCTGATCGATGGCGGATTCACATCACACCGAACGTGGCACGACTCACATGGTTTGGCGGTCTTGGCCGCCGCGGTGGCTGCCGCGTCGGCCAGCAAGCACGAAAGCAACTGCCGCGCCAAAACCACAACCCAGTTTGGCAGTTCGACGGCAAGTCGCTGGTAGTCAGGCAGTTAGCAACGGAAAGTGCCGAGGCTGCTTCGCCGGTGTTTGCCCAAGCATGTTGCCCCAAGTGCACGCAGCTTGGGCAATTGCCGTCGCGCCGCGTGGCGTTTCGGCAGCGGTCACGACACGCGGGCGGATTGCCTGCCTACCTTTTCCAGTCGCCTGGCGCGGCAAAATCGGCCCAACCGGCACTTTCCCTTCAACTGGTACTCCCCGTGCGACCGAAAAACCTGTTACGACGTGCTTCGCACGCGCCGGCTTCAGGAGTGTCCGAACATCGCAGAGCTAGCAGGCACCTAGCCAGCAGGAATCGTAGACCAATGTCGAGGATCAGGGTTATGCGCCGGTTTGCCATCTTGGTAACGATCTATGGAGCGTGTTGCGCCTCGTGGGCAACCGCGGCACCAACCGAGGGTTACGCGGGCCGGCTGCAACGCTACGACCAAGGATCGCCTGCATCGCGCGATCACGCGACTAAAGCGCAATACGACGCGCCACGTCTGCGGCGGTCATCGCAAACCAAGCGGGTTCACTACCAGGAGCCCGCACCAGAATATCACGAAGAGGTGACGGGCCAGATGGTCGAGGGCCCGATGAGTAGCGGCCCCTTCGCCGACGAATGGGCCGGCAGCGCGCCGTGGGATCATTCGCACGGAGAGTATTGCGACGCGTGCTACGACGGCTGCTACGACTGTGGCGGCTGCGGTCCGATGCCCGGGTTCTGGGGCCGTGCCGAGTATCTCTACTGGTGGGTCCGGGGCGGCAACACGCCGCCGCTGGTCACCACCAGCCCAAATGGCACGCCGCAAGACCAGGCCGGTGTCCTGCCCGACGCGACGGTCCTGTTCGGCGATCAACGGCTCAACGCGTCCGGACGTTCCGGCGCCCGGTTTACCTTGGGCTACTGGTTCAACGGTTGCGAACCCATCGGCATCGATTCGTCGGTGTTCTTTCTGGGCAAAGTCAACGACCAGTTCTTCGCCGAGTCGAACGGCGACCCGATCCTCGGCCGGCCGTTCTTCAACGTCAATACCCAAGCGCAGGATGCGCAACTGATCGCGTTTCCGGGCATCGTTTCAGGAAACATCCGTGTCGGCTCGGATAGCCGCGCGTATGGCGGTGACGTCAACATCCGCCGTGTCATGTTCTCCGACCAGTGGGCGCAGTTCCAGGTGCTGGCCGGTTACCGCTACTTCCGGCTGGCCGAGAGCTTGAACATCCACTCGAACACCGTCGCGGAAGACCCGCAGGGCCCCGTGCCGGTCGGTACCACATTTGCAATTTCCGACGCGTTCGACGTCCGCAACAACTTCAACGGCGGACAGCTCGGCGTCAACGCTCAGATGATCAACGGTTGCTGGACGCTTGACCTGCTGGCGAAGCTTGCCATCGGCAGCGTTTCGCAGACGGTGACCATCGATGGGAGTACCACCACCACTGTGCCAGGCGGCGGGGCGGTGACGTCCCAGGGCGGCATTCTCGCGCTCGACTCGAATATCGGCTCGCATCACCGCAACCGGTTTTCGGTCATGCCCGAAATCGGCGCGGATCTCCGGTATCAGCTAACACCGCTGTGGCGGCTGAACTTTGGCTACACGCTGATGATCGTCACCAACGTGGTTCGCCCAGGCGATCAGGTCAATTTGAACATCGATCCGAATCAGTTCCCGCCCAACCTGGGTGGAACACAGCCGACATTCGCCTTCCACGATTCCGACGTGTGGCTACAGGGCATCAACTTCGGCATCGAGTGCAACTTCTAGAGTGCACCCCGCAGGAAACTTGCCGCCGTCCTCACGTGCCCACCGGAGGCGCTGCTAGAGATCGGTCCAGGAGCCCTCTTCCTCAAGCGTGAAGTCGAGCGCCCCGATGAACGAGGTGTCGTTCCCGCCGCTGCTGGAAATCGCCCGGACTTGCTCGAACGCCATCAGGGTCGTGGTCTGACCTAGCGTGTTGGTCAGCGTGGCCTCGCTGCCCAGCGCCACCAGATCGTCGTCGAAGATCGAGTCTTGCAGCGTGGCCGAATCGTTGCCGCCTCCGCCGTTGACGCTGATCGAGTTGACGTTGCCGACCGTCACCTTGTAGCCGGTGCCTTGCAACGTGCCGAACCCGAGGGCGAAGCTCGCCACGTCGCTGCCGGCCGATCCGACCAGCTTGGCGTCGTCATCGCCGCCACCTCCGTCGAACACGATGTCGGTGACCACCGCCGGATCAAACTGCTGCGTCACGCCGTTGAGCGTAACCGTGTGGAGATTGCCCGTGCTGAACTCGAACGTATCGTCGCCAGCCGTCCCGTGCACGGTAACGACGTTGCCGTTTTGCGTGAAGCCGTCTGAACCGGCCGTCGCGGCCTGCGCGGTTGCGGTTGCCGCCTGTGGGGTGGCCGCGACATTTACCGAGCTCGTTTGCGGAGTCGACGCGAGGAAGTCGCGCTGCGAGATAAACTGTGCCTGCAGACCACGTACGAAGAAGTGGTTGTTCTCGCCGTTGACGTCGCCCGGTTCGTCGATCGTGGTTGTAAACGACAGCCCGTCGGCCGAGATCGTTCCGCCTTGGTTACCCAACGAGATGGTTCCGGGCTGGTAGGTCGCCGGTTGCGAGAAGGCGACATTGTAGGTACCCGGCTCAAGGTCGTCGAAGCGGTACGAGCCGTCCGCTCCGGTCGTGATCGTCCGTTCGACGTTGTTGCCGGTGATGCTCGAAGCGCCAAACAGCGTGACCGTGATGCCGGATAAGGCGAGCTCGCCCGGATCCTTGTCCGCCCCGCCGTCCGAATCGATAAAGGCAAAGCCGGAAAGGCTGGACGGGATGACGATGACCGAGTCATCGCCGTTCTCGATCGTGCCGGTGCCCTGCCCGTCTCCAATCGTGGCATTGGTCGGCGACGAGAGATTGACGAAGAACGTTTCGTCAGGCTCTTGGAAGATGTCGCCGATGACCTTGACGGTGACGTTTTGCGTCGTCACGCCGGGCGCGAACGTCAGCGTGCCGCTGGTGGGCGTGAAGTCAACGCCAGAGGTCGCCGTGCCCGCCGACGTGGCGAACGCGGCGGTAACGGTGCTTCCGCCTGCGTTGGCGAGTGTGACGGTGAATACGAAGTCGGTCGTGCCCGAATCGCCTTCGACCTGACTCACGTCGTTGATCGACAGTTGGGCTTCATCGGTGAGAATCGTACCCACGCCCTGCGGGTCGACGATCGTCGCGTTGCTCGGGGCAGACAGGTTGACCGTGAACGTTTCATCCGGTTCGATGACCGTATCGCCGTTGACAGCAACCGTAATGAGTTGCTCGGTCACTCCCGGCTCGAACGTAAGAGTGCCGTTCTGTCCGACAAAATCCTCGCCGCTGAGCGCGGTCTGGGGAGCCGTCGTGTATTGGACGACGACCGGCACTTGGGTCTCGCCCGTGAGTGACACGGTAAAGACGAAATCGGACGTGCCGCTATTGCCTTCGGGCCCGGACACATCGCTGATCGACAGGGTTGGGGCAAGGTCGTCCGCCGTGATGACGACATTTACGAAGTCGTCTTGCAGCGAGTACGTGTCGCCGATTTTGACGAGATTGATGTTAAACGGTTCCGCCAATTCGAACTTGGTATCACCATTGATGAGCACGGTGATCAGTTTCTCAGTTTCGCCCGGCGCGAATGTCAGCGTACCGCTGATTGGCTGGTAGTCGTTGTCTGCTACAGTGGCATCACTGTCTTCGCTGAAGAACTCAACGAGCGCTTCCTGGCCGCTGGCTTCGGACAGCGACACGGTAAACACCGCCTCGGTCGTGCCCGAGTCTCCCTCCACGATCGTTTGCGACGAGGGCTGGAACGTGAGCACGGGGATCGGGTCGTCGTTTAGGATCGTGCCTTCCGCCGTGACAGCCGTGGCCTCCGACTCCGCGTTGTTGGCATTGACCGAATTGAACAGCCGTAGCGAGAAGGTTTCGTTCGCTTCGTTCAGCAGATCGCCGTTGACCGTGACTGTGACGATCTTCGACGTCTCGCCCGGCGCGAATGTCAGCGTGCCGCTTGTGCTATCGTAGTCGACGTCGGCGGTCGCCGTGCCGGCCTGCGTGTCGAACTCAACGGTGACAGTATCATTCGAGGCCGTCGAGAGATTGACCGTGAACGTCAACTCGTTCGTCTCGCCGTCGTCGAGTTCGGTGATCGATTCATCGCCAACGCTGATCAGCACGTTGTCGTCGTTCTCGATCGTGCCGGTGCCCGTATCGTCGCCAAGCGTGGCATTGCTCGGGCTGCTGAGCGATACGGTGAACGACTCGTCGTTCTCGACATCCGTATCGCCGTTGACGCCGATCGTGATCACTTGCGACGTCTCGCCCGGCGCGAAGGTGATCGTGCCGCTGGCGGCGTTGTAGTCGCTGTTTTCGCTGGCCGTGCCATCGCTGGTGGCGTACAGCACGGTGACCGTCTTGCCGCTTTCCTGGCTGAGCGTGGCGGTAAACACGAAGTCGGTGGTGCCGCTGTCGCCTTCGTCTTGAGACACGTCGCCGATCGAAACACTCGGTGGTTCATCGTCGTCTTCGATCGTGCCCGTGCCCGTGTCATCGCCGAGCGTGGCGTTGGTCGGGCTGCTGAGCGTGACGTCGAACGTTTCGTCGTCTTCGTCAATCGTGTCGCCGAGGGCCGCGATCGTGATCACCTGCGAGGTCTCGCCCGGCGCGAAGGTGATCGTGCCGCTTTGGGCCGTGTAGTCGCTGCCGGCCGTGGCCGAATCGTCGCCGGTGGCATATAGGACCGTGACCGTGTTGCCGCTTTCCTGGCTGAGCGTGGCGGTGAACACCATGTCGACGGTGCCGGCGTCGCCTTCCACTTCGGTGGCGTCGCCGATCGAAACGCTGGGCGGATCGTCGTCGTTTTCAATCGTGCCGGTGGCCGGTCCGCCGGCGATCGTGGCATTGACCGGATCACTCAACACGACGGTAAACGACTCGTCCGGCTCGTCGGTCGTGTCGCCGTTGACAGCGATCGTGATGGTCTGGACCGAGCTTCCCGGTGCAAAGGTCAACGTGCCGCTTTGAGCAACATAGTCGCTACCCGCGGTCGCCGTGCCGTCGACCGTGGTGTAGACGACCGTGACTTCCGAGGCACTGGTTTCACCGATATCCACCGTAAAGACGAAGTTAGTCGTCCCAGCGTCGCCCTCGGACTGTGCCACGCCGGTCGGCGTAAACGTCAAATGAGGACCGTCGTCGTTGATGATCGTGCCAATGCCCGTGTCGTCGCCCAGCGTGGCGTTCGTCGGGTTCGACAGCTCGACGGCGAACTGTTCATTCTCCTCGATGTCGGTATCGCCGTTGACCGCGACGGTCACCACCTTCGTGGTCTCGCCCGGCGCGAACGTCAGCGTTCCGCTGTTGCCTGTGTAGTCGGAACCTTCGGTCGCCCCGTCGACACCGTCGTTGGTGGCAAACTCGACCGTGACCGTCTTGCCGCTCTCGCTGCTGAGCGTGGCGGTGAAGACGAAGTCGGTGGTGTCCGCGTCGCCTTCAAACGCTGAAACGTTGTTGCTGATCGAAACGGTGGGCGGATCGTCGTCGTCTTCGATCGTGCCGACACCTTGTGAGTCTTGGATCGTAGCATTCGTGGCGCTTTGCAGATCGACGTTGAAGGTTTCGTCCTCTTCGTCGACCGTGTCACCGATCGCGGCAATCGTGATGACCTTCGAGGTCTCGCCCGGTGCGAACGTGACGGAACCGCTTTGGCCCGTGTAATCACTGCCGACGGTGGCCGTGTCGTCGCTGGTGGTATACGAGGCGGTGACCGTAAAGCTGCTCTCGTTGCTCAGCGAGACGGTGAACAGCATGTCCGTCGTGCCGCTGTCGCCTTCCACTTCCGTCGCATCGCTGATCGACAGACTGGGCGGATCGTCGTCGTCCTCGATCGTGCCGGTGACCGAGTCCGTGCCGAGTGTGCCGTTAACTGGATTCGTCAGGTTGACGGTGAAGTCCTCATCGATCTCGTCGATGGTGTCGCCGTCGACGGTCACGGTCACCAGTTGGGTCGTCGTCCCTGGTGCAAAGGTCAGCGTGCCGCTTTGGGCCGTGTAGTCGCTGCCGCCAGTTGCCGTGCCATCGGCGGTGGCGAACTCGACCGTCACTTCGCTGGCGCTGGGGAATGAGAGAGAGACCGTGAAAACAATCTCCGCGCTGGCGGCCGTGTCGCCCTCGGTGACGGTCGTCGGCGCGCTGATCGAGATTTCCGGCGGGTCGTCGTCTTCGATCGTGCCTATGCCCGTATCATCGTCAAGCGCGGCGTTGGTCGGGTTGCTGAGCGTGACGTTGAACGTCTCGTCCAGTTCCGACGTGGTGTCGCCGTTGACGGCCACGGTGATCGTTTGGGTCGTGGTTCCCGGCGCGAACGTGATCGTGCCGCTGGCAGGCTCGTAGTCGTTGTCGGCGTCGGTGGCCGTGCCGTCGCTCGTGGCGAATTCGACGGTGACGGTCTGGCCGCTTACATTGCTCAGCGTCGCGGTAAAGACGAAGTCGGTCGTGCCGGCGTCGCCTTCCTCTTGAGACACGTCGCCGATCGAGACGGTAGGCGGATCGTCGTCATTCTCGATCGTGCCAACACCCGTATCGTCGTCAAGCGTGGCATTGCTGGGGTTGCTGAGCGTAACGTCGAACGTCTCGTCGTCTTCGTCGAGCGTGTCGCCATTGACCGTGACGGTGATAGTCTGCGAGGTTACGCCGGGCGCGAACGTGATCGTACCGCTTTGGGCCGCGTAGTCGCTGCCGGCGGTGGCCGTATCGTCGCTGGTGGCATACTCGACGGTGACCGTCCGCCCGCTTTCTTCGCTCAACGTGGCGGTAAATAGGAAGTCGGTGGTGCCGCTGTTGCCTTCCGCTGCCGTCACGTCGCCGATCGAAACGCTGGGCGGATCGTCGTCGTCTTCAATCGTGCCCACGCCCGTGTCATCGCCCAGCGTGGCATTCGTCGGGTTGCTGAGCGTGACGTCGAATGTTTCGTCGTCTTCGTCGAGCGTGTCGCCGATGGCGGCGACGGTCACAAGTTGCGAGGTCACGCCCGGCGCGAAGGTGATCGTGCCGCTGGCGCCGTTGTAGTCGCTCGGGTCGGTGGCGGTGTCGTCGCTCGTGGCGTACTCGACCGTGACGGTCTTGCCGCTGACAGAACTCAGCGTGGCAGTGAACACCATGTCGACGGTGCCGGCATCGCCTTCCACCTCGCTCACGTCGCCGATCGAAACGCTGGGCGGATCGTCGTCGTCTTGAATCGTGCCGGTGCCCGTGCCGTCGACAATGAAGGAGTTCACCGGGTTCGAAAGGTTGACCGTGAAATCTTCGTCGCCTTCATCCAGCGCATCGGCTTTGACCATCACCGTGATCAGTTGCTCGGTGACGCCTGGATCGAACGTGAGCGTGCCGCTGTTGCCGACGAAGTCGTCGCCGACGGCGGCCGTTCCCGCCGCGGTCGAGAAGCCGACGTTGACCGTCGACGCGGAAGTTTCGGACAGTGAGACGGTAAAGACGAACGGCGTGTCGTTTCCGCCGTTGGTCCCTTCGGCGGCCGTGACGTCGCCGATCGAAACGAGCGGCGTGCCTTCCGCGGTGACCGTCAACTCGTACGTGCCGAAGTGGCTGTTCTCTTCCGGCACGGGATCATCGGAACCGTAAACAAGCGTGTCGTGACTTGCGATCGTGTCAAAGGTCGAGGTAAATGTGAACTGGCCGACCGAATCGGCCTGAACCGGAATCGTCCACAGTAGCTGTTCGTCATTTCCAGGAGCCACAATCGAACTACGGAATGCGCCAGCTCCGTTGATAATCCCGGCCGTCGTCAAATTGCCGGTTTGTGCAACGTCGAAGGAATTGCCGTACGTAATCGACGCCCCACTGTCGATCGATACGAGTGTCTCGTCATAAAAGACGTTCAGGTAGCCGGCCGCAACGCCCTGTGAATTGCTCGCGGCCGGCGGAGTGCGCACGTCCTGCACAAATACGGCCAGGACGAATTCTTCGCCCACGTTGATGTTCGTAATCGGGTCGCCGGTCGTCGCGTCTTGCGCTTCCAGCCGGAAGCTGACGATGTCGGTCTCAGACTGCTGGGGGCTGGCGACCGGCGCGCCGCTGTCGCCATCAGACGATGCGTCCTCGGTGGTCGTGAAGCTGGTTTGGAACGTGGCGGTTTCGGTCGCCGAGCCATCGCCGCTGGCCGCGGGCGGGGTGTTCTTTGCGCAACTGGCCAACATCGAGCGAATCGACAGGTCGATCGAGCCGGCTGAGTCGTACCAGGCGCTGTCGCTCATCGGAGTGCCCGACAGGAGTGCCCTGCTTTCGAGCGGCTCAACGTGACCGCCGGACCGACGCACCAGTTCGGCGTTCACTCGGGATCGTTTGCTCAGACGACGTTTGGAGGATCGGGCCGGTTTGCGATAGCGCTTCATCGTGGTGTAGGTCCGGATACGCTGCGAGGATGAGGTGTTTGCCGGAAACGAGGTTCAATCGAAGTTCAGCGACAACGGTAGCGACCAAGTTCCCTGCCGGAAGTGTCAGGTTGCAGCGTCGCCGGTGGCGACCATTCGACGGCGACTGCAAATTGACGGCGCGGCACTGTTCCTAACGTCAAGACAGGACTTGTATTGACGCCGAAGCTCACAAGCCCGTTCGTACGGCCACGGGTCGCAAGCTTCAAGATAGACAAGACTGTTGGGTTAACCCTGGTTTTCAGACTAGTCCAAGCTCGTTTTCTTTTCAACGAGGGCAAAATATTCCCGAACCCCGGGATTTCTCGATATTTCCGGTTGTTCCGCCTCCTGCGGAATAACGGCGTGAGCGTGCCGCGAATAGAGAAAGGCGCGCCTGCGCACTGCCCAGCAGTGGCGAGAATTGGGCCGCTCGGCGCACGCCGTCAAACGCCATGGCCCCAGGTTGGGTGGTCCTTGCGGCCAGCAGCGATCGCCGGGCGATCGCCCGCTGTGTCGGCCTACGGCAGGGCGCGCGCCGGGAGCGCCGCAATTGCATGGAAAGCGCGGACCGCCTGGGCAGTGCCGACGCTACGAAACCAGCGGCAGTGCGCCCTACGACTTGGGTGGCGCCGCCCCGCCGCCAGGTGCTCCGGGCGACGGAGGTGATCCCGCCCCGCCCGACCGCATCACGCCCGGCATCACGCGCTTTTGCACGTCGGTCTCGAGCACCCCGAACGCCGCCTCGTGGCGCTGCAACGACATCGTAAGCGCGGTGAGCATCCGCTTGGCCGTGTAGTAGTTCATCACGATCCGTTCCGTGATTTGGATCGGATCGGTCGGCACTCCCATCGGCTGCGTGTTCAAACCGAAGTCGATGATCAGTTCCTCGGGCGTACCGGTCACGCGACAGAAATTGGCGTAAGCCGAGTGGGCCTTCGACGCATCGACCTGGACCTGCTGGCGCTGGGCCTGTTCGGGAGCCGGTGTGCCGGCGAGCGGTGCTTGCGGGGTAGGTTGGTCCTTGCCTGCATCTTTAGCCACGGTCTGCTCCTTGTTGCTCTTGGGGGGTTCGTCTCGCCGCGTCCGCGTGTTGGCATGATAGCAGCAGTCGGCGCGACGTGATTAAGCCCTCAATCTAATCCAGAATCCCGCTTTTTCCAAACGGATTTCACGGGTTTAGCCGGCCAGCGCAAGCGGTGCGCGCACCAGTGCGCCGCGCCGCGCCGAGAATAGGCAGTCTTGGCGAAGTTCGGACACTGGGAGAAGAGTACCAATCGTTCGGGATTCTCTGAAATTAGGGGTCGAATCGGTCGAATCGATACACATAGCCGACGCCGTACGTTTGCTACGAGCGACAAACTTTGACGGTGGGTATAGGGGGGGATGACAGTGAGATTCGTCGCCAGACTAGCGATTGCAATCGCCGCGATGCTGGGGTCTGCGATCCTCTGCTGGGGCCAGATTCCGCAAAGCAGCCAAGCGGCCGGCTTCGCGCGCTATGACCAGTCAGCACCGTCGGCTACGCCGCCGCGCACGATCGAGGGTACGTGGGTCAGCGACGATCAGTCGACGGCCGCACCGCCGGAGATGTTCGATGCCCAGCAGTACACCGGCGGCATGGAATACATGGACTCGCAATACGGCGCTTCCGACTACGATGGCGTCGTAAGCGACTACGGCGACGGAGCGATCTGCAGCGATGACTGCGATCTGTCGGGTGACTGCGGCGACGGTTGCAGGACCGGATTCGGTGGATGTTTCGGCCACGGTGGCTTCGGCGGTTTCCTGGGTCGGCATTGCTGCGATTGCCCCGACAACCTGTGGGACGAAGTTCACGCCCACCGGCGCACTTGGGTGGCAGTCGACTACTTGTCGATGTGGGCCAAAGGCAACTACCTGCCGCCGCTGGTGACCACCAGCCCGCCCGGCACGCCACAATCGCAAGTCGGCGTGTTGCCGGTCAGCGCTACCACGTCGATTCTCTACGGGAACGGTCGGGTCGATCTCGATCAGCGCAACGGGGCCCGCATCAACGTCGGCTATTGGCTGGTCGACGGCGAGTTCCTTGGCCTCGAGGGGCAGTATTTCGCGCTGGAGACGCAAAACTCCAACTTCTTCTCCGACGCGGACATTCTGGCCAGACCGTTCATCAACGTCGATCCGATTCTGCCGGGACCGACCGAGGACTCGTCGATCATCGCGCTGCCCGACTTTCAGATCGGCGGCGTCACGACCGACCTGACCGGCTCGATCAACGTCGAGACCGTCAGCAACATCCAGTCGGCCAACATGACGCTGCGGCGCCTGATTTGGATCGACTTCACGATGCAACGCCGTGTCGACTTGCTGCTCGGCTACCGGTTCTTCCGGTTGGAAGACAGCGTCAAGATCGACGATGCGTCGACCATTCAGCCGGCAGGCATCATTCCGCTCACCATGCTGACCAGCCGCGACCTGTTTCGCTCGCGAAATCAGTTTCATGGCGGCGAAATCGGCATCAAGGCCCAGTCGTACCACGGTCCCTTGATGTTGGAAGGTATCGCGAAGTGTGCTTTCGGTAACAACCGCCAACGCACGTGGATCGACGGGTTCAATACCACGACCGTGGGCGGCATCACGACGACGGGCGTCGGTGGACTATTGACGCAGCCGACCAACATCGGCTCGTACCGCCGCGACGTGTTCACGATCCTGCCCGAGGCCAACGTGAACCTGAAACTGAATGTCACGTGCAACCTGCGATTGGTCGCCGGTTACACGTTCATCTACGCCAATCGCGTGCAGCGATCCGGCGATGCGATCGACCGCACCGTCAATCCGACCCAGATCAACGGCCAGCTCCAGGGCGAAGCGCGACCGGCGTTCTTTGCCAAGGACACGCCGTTCTGGTTGCACGGCTACAACGCCGGTCTCGAGTATCGCTGGTAGTAACGAATCCTCGGCAGAAAGTCTGGCAACGACTCCGGACAGGCCGGCCCGCCGCACCGCGGGTCGGCCTTTCTGCTTTGGGTCGCACGCCACCGCGTCATCGCGTACGGGCCGACGTTCCCCGCGTGGCGTGATTACCGACGGGCACCAACGCGTCTGAACCTGGCCGTGCGTTAGAACGCCAGCTCTCGCGGAAGGTACTCGTTCCAGAGTTCCTCGTAGAACGACCGCAACTCGTCCATGTCCGGCCGCTCGGCCGCCTTCGTGTACAGGTCGTACGGGTTGAACGCCCGCACCGCGTTCATGTACTTGCGATCGTCGTCGTTCATCAGGTGCGCGTACGCGCCTTCGCGATGGCCCGGATAGAACGAGTGATACCGGATCATGTACAGCGCTTCGGTCGGCAAATAGTCCTTCACGACGTGGTACATGTACTCGTCGTGGCCCCAACTCATCAACACGTTGTCCAGGCCACATCCCTCTTCATAGATGCCGTCCGGCGTCTGGTACTCGGCAACCTGGCTATCCGGATTGTCGGCCAAGAACTCGGACAACACGATTTTGTCGGACCATGCACAGCCCACCGGGAAGGTATCGCCCACGACGGCCCATTGCGGTTCGCCGAACAGGCAGAGCACCTTGCCAAAGTCGTGGATCAGCCCCGTCAGGATGAACCACCGCGGATGCCCGTCGCGCCGGATCGCCTCGGCCGTTTGTAGCAGGTGGTCGAGCTGCGGCATGTTCGTATCGGGATCGCTGTCGTCGATCAACGTGTTGAGAAATTCCAGCCCGTCCCACAGGCCCATCCTGCGCTTGTTCAGCTTGAAATACTCGTCGCGCTTCGCCCGGACGAAGTCGACGGTCTGATACTTGTGATTCAGCCGGTAGAACTCGACGACCTCGGGTCGCACGTTCGCCCGATACTCGCGAAACTGTTCCTTCGTCTTGTCGGATTTGGGTGCCAGGCGATTGTCCGGCTCGGGGTAACGATCCAAAACGTCTTCGTCCCACTGTTCCAGGTCGCGCAGCGGCCCGGAGTCGGCATCGGATGAGCGATCTACCATGATTCGAGATCCTCCAGGGTTAGTCGTTGCCCGTTTCGCCGCGCAGAAATGTCTCGAGCCCGGCCAGGTCGTCCGTGTTGATGTGGTCGACACCCGCGGCATGCAACACGTGCCAGGCTTCGACGGTTTCGGGCGTGGCCCAGAACCGGATACGTCGCCCGCCGTCATGCGCCCGAGCCACCGCGTCGTCGAGCTTCTTGCGCTCAGCTTCATCGATCGGACCCCGGCCGCGCCACTTGAAGTGGGCTCCCCAGCGATCGCTCACCAGCGGCATCAGGTGCGGTGGCGCGTCGGAATCGAGATCGCCCATCCGCCCGTCGAGCCCGGCGTAGCGCACCGCTTCGGTCCGCATGGTCGCAAAGGGTCGGTTGCCCGAGATCGCCACGTCGACCGCCTTGCGCTCGACCGTGCCGTCCCGCACGACGGAGATGATGTCGGCGTAGTCGGCCAGCGTTTTGGCCAGCACGGCGTACGTCGGTTCGGCCGCGCTTTTGATGTCGATCAGCAAGTAGAATTGCCCGCCGCCGGGATGCACACTGCCCTGGTTGGCACGCACCCGTTCGCGCAACGGATCCAGATACAGGCCGCGCAACGTCCGTTCGGATGACAACTCGCGCCGATCGTGGGCGACCAGCAACTGGCCGTCGACCAGAAAGATGTCCGCCTCGACGCTCGTAAAGCCGTGGTCCAGCGCGTCGAGCAGTGGGCGCTCGTGCAGATAGTCGTTATGCGCGTGGGCGTGTGCCAGTGGAGCGGCCGGGCCGTCATCGGCACCCCGCACCCACGACGTTGTCCAACAGGCTGCTGCCGCAAGTATCGAGCACGCGGCGAAGCGGAGTGTGTGCATGTCACCAGAACCTTGCGTGCAATGGCCGGCCGCCAGCGACCGGGAAGACGCCGCACCGATCGGCCGGAAGTTCGATCCAGATCGGCCGGTGTCCTAGCAAGATTCTACGTGAAAGCCGCGCCCATCAACAGCATGCGGCCCGATTTCGGCCAACAAGCTTCCCGCGCGGTGGGTTTGGTGTCACTGCTTTACGGCGAGAATGCGGCGCTCGCCCGAGCGACTTGCCTGGCCGGAAGGCGACTCCCTGGCCCAACGCGCAGTACGGCCGGTGCGCTAGTAACAAGGCGTGCAGTACTGGGGACAGGGCGTGCAGTACTGAGGACACGGTTGGCAGTTCTGAACCATCGGAACCTGTTGCATCACCGGAGCCTGCGTGACGATCGGAGCCGGCTGCGCCATCGGCGCCGATTGGATCGGGGCCGGTTGCGCGTAGGCCGACGGCGCCTGCGCGTAAACCGGCGGCTGCGAATAGGCAGGCTGGGCGTATCGATTGTTGTAGTACGGTCGCCAGCAACCGGTCGAAGCGACGACGGCCAGCAGTCCAATGGTTATGGCGGACCAATTCATGAGCTGGTTTCCTTAGAACGAGCGGGACAGCGGCACGAAGAACGTCGCGCAGGCTTAGCCCCGGATTTGGGAAAGGGGCGAGGACGATACGGCATCGGCCCGCGGACGGTCAAGGTGGATCGACCGCGAATCGCCGGCCGAATGCCGCCACAGGCGAAACGCCAGGTCGTCGAGCGCAGCAAGCGACGCCGCACGCGGCGCCTGCTGCCAGCGGGCGCCAGCACCGCGAGATGCGACCCAGTTCGGCCGCCCTAGCAAGCGCCAGCCAGTTTCCGGCGGACGGTGCGCAGCGCGGCGTCGAACATCCGCTCGGTGAGCACGCCGGTGAATGTGTTCTGTTGGCTGGGGTGATAGCTGCCTACCAGCCAGCGATCTCCCGCCAGCATGACGGTAGCGCCGTGCCCGAATTTCGGTATGCGGCCGTCGTGCCACTGGCGGCGGCGCGCTTCGACGATCGTGGCACGCCACGCGATCTGGCCCAGCGCCAGAAACACGCGCACTGGCAACGCGTCGATCGTTTGCTCGAACCACCGTTGGCACTCGGCCAACTCCTCGGGCAGCGGCTTGTTTCCCGGGGGCGCGCAGTGCGCCGCGGCCGTGATTGCGCAGTCCACCAGACGCAGGCCGTCGTCGCGCGCGGTGGACTCGGCCTGAGTTGCAAAGCCAGCCTTGTGCAACCCGCGATACAGCCAGTCGCCGCTTCGATCCCCGGTGAACATCCGACCCGTCCGGTTGGCGCCATGCGCAGCCGGTGCCAGTCCCACGACGAGCACCCGCGCCGCTGGATCGCCGAAGTTGGGCACCGGGCCGCCCCAGTACGTGTCGTCGCGAAACGCGGCCTTCTTATCGACCGCGGTCTTCTGGCAATGCGCAATCAGTCGCGGACAACTTCGGCAACGACAGATCCGGCGATTCAGCGCGTCCCACGCGGACGCCTTACCCTGACGAGTTGCCATTGCCAAACTTCGGACTTTCGCGCGATTCATGCGCCACGCGGGCCGCTACGGGTCGAGGTGGCGGTGCAGGAATTCGAACGTGGCACGCATCACGCGCGCGTGTTCCTCGGGCCAGCCGTGGCCGGCACCGATCAGGAACTCGACTCGGCCCTCGACACCGGCCGAAGTCAGCGCTTCGATCATCTCGGTTGCCTGCGCGTGCGGAACCAGCGGATCCTTGGTCCCCTGGACCAAGAGCATCGGCGGATCGCCGGCGTCGACATACGTGATGGGCGACGCCGCGGCAGCCTTCTCGGGAACTTCGAATGCCCGGCCGCCAAGAAACGCGGCGACGAGATCCTGCGACACATCGGGCAGTTCGGCGCCCAAGTTCGTCGGACCGGCGAACGAAACCACGGCTTGCACGCGGCTCGACACGCCAGCCGAACCGCCCTCGCCTTCCAGTCCGTCGTCCGCGTTCATTGTCCCCAGCATCATGGCCAGGTGGGCACCGGCCGACGCGCCCACGACTCCGATCCGGTCCGGGTCGACTTGCAACCGTTCGGCATTGGCGCGCAACCAGCGCACGGCGCACTTGGCATCTTCGACCTGCGCGGGAAACAGATAATCGGGAACCAGCCGGTAATTGATGGAAACCGAAATGAACCCGGCTCGGGCCGATTCGCGGATCAGGCTGTCAAATTCCTCTTTGCGCCCGCCCCGCCAGGCACCGCCGTGAATCCAGACGACAGCCGGCGCCGGATGGGTCAGTCCCTTGGGTCGGGCCAGATCCATCGTGAGTGCCACGTCGCCAGCTTGTCCATAGACGATGTCGGACTGAAACGCGACTTCGATCGGCGGAACCTTCGTGTCGTCGATCAACGTGGGACCCGGCTGCACGGTCCTGCGAGGCTGATCCTGGGCCGCGGCGGCCGAGACCAGGCAGACGGCGGCAATCATCAGCGCCCGCACGGCAATCCGCTTACGATGGACACGGGACATGATTTCGCTCCTTGGAAAATTTGCCGCGCCGCGGTTTTTTGCAGCATCACCGCTTGGGCACGTCGCGCCCAGCGGCCCAGAAGATGGCATTGGTCAACAGCCGGCGAAAGCTCGTTTCGGAAAAGTCCTGAGGATGCCCCAGCGCGGTATAGAACACGCGCCCTCCGTTGTAGTCGCGCGTCCAGGTGATCGGCTCGGTGTGTCCGGGGATCGTGCCCGTCATCAAAACGTCGACGTTATCCGACAGACCCTGGTTCTTGTACAAGCTGCCGGCGGAACGAAACGGCGTGACGCCTCTCAGAATCGGGTGATCGGCGCGCGGACCGACCAGTTCGACCTCGGTGATCAGGTCGTTGCCGTAGTGACCCTTGTAGTTGCCGCCGAGCACTTCGCGGTCCAGGTCGAGCCACGTTTGCACCGCGTGGCTGGCCGTGCGCACGCCAACGATCGGGCGGCCCGACATGCAGTAGGCCTTAATGCGCTCAAGCTGCTCGCCCGACAGCTTCAACCGCCGCGTGAACAGCAACATCACGTCGCAGTCGTCCAGGTTTTCCAGCCCCGGCAAGTCGTGGATGTTTTCGCCGACAATGAAAGCCCGCGAGCACATGACCGGATAGTTGGCTTCCAGTTGCTTTTGAAACTCGGCGAGCGTCTCGTTGGACTTGTATTCGAGCGAACCAGACACCAGGCAGACCTTGATCGGCTCGGGCGCGTCGGCGGCGCGTGACGTGCCGACAAGACTCCACAGAACTGCGGCAGCCAGCGCCAGCACCATCGTCGTTCGTACCGGTCGCCGCGCGCTTCGCATGGTCGCCTCGACTCGTTGTTCTACGCCAGAATGTCGTGGATGATTTCGCCGTGGACGTCGGTCAATCGCATGTCGCGCCCGCCGAAGCGGAACGTCAGCCGCTCGTGGTCCATGCCTAAAAGATGCAGCATGGTCGCGTGCAGATCGTGGACCTGCACCTTGTTTTCGATGGCGTGATAGCCGTATTCGTCGGTTGCGCCGAACACGGTGCCGCCCTTGATGCCTCCGCCGGCAAGCCACATCGAAAAGCCGAACGGATTGTGATCGCGCCCGTCGCTGCCCTGGGCCATGGGCGTTCGCCCAAACTCGCCGCCCCAGACGACGAGCGTCTCGTCGAGCAACCCGCGCCGCTTCAGATCCTTTAGCAACGCGGCCACGGGCTTATCGGTCGCCCGGGCATTGTCGGCATGTCCTTCCTTGAGCTTGCCGTGCTGGTCCCAGCGATCGTGGCCCAGATTCTGCGGCAGCAGCTCAACGAAGCGCACGCCGCGCTCGACCAGTCGTCGCGCGATGAGGCACTGGCGGCCGTACGTCTCGGTCGCCTTGTCGTCCAATCCGTACAGCCGCTTTGTCTCCTCGGTCTCGTCCGACAAGTCCATCAGCTTCGGAACGGCGATCTGCATGTGGAACGCCAACTCATAGTTGGCGATCGCGCTTTCGAGCTTGTCGTTGGTTCCGTTGCGGGCCAGGGCCGCTTCGTCCAACGTGCGCATCAGGGCCAGCTTGCGCCGCTGCACTTCCGGCGTGGCTTCGGACCGGGCCAAGTCGGCGACCGGCGCTGGTCCGCTGACAAACGACGAGCCCTGATAAGTGGCCGGCAGAAAGCCACTGTTGAAACAGTCCCATCCGCCCGGTGGAATCATGCCGCTGTTGAGCACCACGAAGCCGGGCAGATTGTAGCACTCGGTGCCCAGCCCATATGTGGCCCAAGCGCCCATGCTGGGCCGTCCCTGCTGGCCGTGGCCCGAGTGCATGAAGTAGTTGGCGTTGGTGTGCTCGGAGAAGTTCGACGTCATCGAGCGGACAATCGCCATGTCGTCGACGCACGTGGCGGTGTGCGGAAACAGGTCGCTGACCGGCGTGCCCGACTCGCCGTATTGCTGAAACGCCCACGGCGACTGCAACACTGTGCCCACGTTGTCGAACTGCGTGGGTTGCACTTTCATCTTGATCGGCTGGCCGTGCTCCTTGGCCAGTCGTGGCTTGGGGTCGAACGTGTCGACCTGTGACGGTCCGCCATCCATGAACAGGAAAATGACGCTGCGGGCCTTTGGCGTAAAGTGCGACGCGCGCGGAGCCAGCGGATTCGTCGATGCGTCGTTCGCCGACGCGGCCGGCGTCAGCCCATAAGCCGCATCGCCCGACAGCGCGGCCAATGCCACGGCACCAAAACCGTTGGCGCAGCGTGCCAGCATTTCGCGGCGCGAAACGGGTGCGTCGATGTACTGGCCGCAGTGCATGGCGAACGTGCCTAGGGGACGAAGATGAACTCTTTCAGATTGAACAGCACGTGGGCAAAGTCGGCCCAAGCTTGCGGATCGGCGGCCGCCGAATCGCCGCCGGTCAGGGCGACGTTCACAACCGCGTTGCCCTCGGCGACCGCGGCCTGCGGCGAACCGGCAAAGAACCTCAACGCCGACTGCATCTCGCCGGCTTCCGGCGGACGGCCCAGCGCCGCTTCGTACATCAATCGTACGCGATCGGCCACGGGCCGAGACGTGACGGCAGCCATCTTCTGGCCCCAGCGCTCCGCTTCCGAGACCACGAACGGATTGTTCATCATCGCCAGCGCTTGAGCCGGCACGTTCGAGACGCCACGCCGCCCGATCGTCGTAAACGGCGTCGGGTAGTCGAACGCCAGCAGCATCGGCGAGAGGAAGTTGCGACGGACCGCCAGATAAATGCTCCGCCGGCCGGCACCATCCAGCGGACCGGACTTGGTCGGCCGACCACGGCCCGACATGAACGGTGTCAGGTACGGCATCACACTGGGGCCGTACATCGTACGGTCCAAGCGACCGGAGACGGCCAGGACCGCGTCGCGAATCGTTTCGGCTTCCAGCCGGCGAACGGGCATCCGGTGGCACAGCGCGTTGAGCGGGTCGGCCGCTTCGACTTCCGGCTCCGCCCGGCTCGACATGCGATACGTGTTGGACAGCACCATCAGTCGGTGCATCCGTTTAAGCGACCAGCCTTGGCGCACCAGTTCGGAAGCCAGATAGTCGAGCAACTTCGGATGCGTTGGCGGTTGGCCCATCGCGCCAAAGTCGTCGACCGTGCGCACGAGGCCCGTGCCGAAATGGTGGTGCCACAGCCGATTGACGATCACCCGGGCCACGAGCGGATTGTCGGTGGCGACGAGTTGCCGCGCCAACTCCATCCGCCCGCTGCCATTTTCCGGCGCAGCGACCTGAGTTCCGCCCAACACTTCCAAGAACCGCCGCGGTACTTCATCGCCCAGCGTCTTGTGATTGCCGCGAATGAACAGGTGCTCGTTCTCACCGGTGCCGTCGGCAATCGCCAATGCCATCTGCGGACGCGGGATCGTCGCGTCGAGTTTAGTTTGCTGTCGGTCGAGCTCGGCCAGGCGCGATCGCAGTTTCGCTAGCGCCGGCGCAAGTGCCGATTCGTCGAGCCACCGACCTTCGAGCAACCAGCAAACGATGGCGGCCTGATCCGCCTGGTCGGAAGCGGCGCGAAGCGGATTCGCAACCCAATCGTCGACCACGCGCGCCAATAGCGCCTGGTAAGCGTCGGCCAACTTCGCTGGCGAGTCGAGCGACGCGTCGGCCAACATGGCAGCGACTAGACGATTGGGCCGGCTCGCTGGCGGTGCGGCATCGCCGAAAGCCACCTGTTCCAACGCGATGTAGCCGTCGCCGTCGTCCAACACCTCGATGTACGCCCGCTGGCCGATCCATTTGCTGACGTCTTGCGTGTGCCAGTAGGGGGTTGTGTCGTTCTCGCCTGGGCCAAATTCGAGCCCGCCGTAAATCGGGTTCTTGATCAGTTGGAGGCCGTTGAGAATCAGCCGCACTTTGCCGCCCGTGCCATGCAGGCGGTAGAAGATCTTCGGCCGTGTGATCTCAAACGTCGGCGAGCGTAGTGCGCCCTGAAGTTTGGGCGAGACCATGCCGCTATGCGCCGCGCCACGGGCCAACAGCCGGCCGTTCGTCGCATCGCCGGCTTGCAGCGCGGGACTTTCCAGCGGCGCTGCCGGTCGATCACCGAATGCCGGTCCGCTCGTCGACCAGGTTCCGTAATCCGTCCCACGAAAATCCACCCACACGGTTGGCGAGTGGTTTGCTTCGTCCGCCCTGCCCTGCGCCTGATCGTCGGACAAAGACTGTCCTTCGGCCTGCCATTGGGCGACCAGTTGGGCGCGCCGGACGGCGAAGTCCGGTGGTTCGGCGCCCTCGGTCGGCGCGGTCAAGACGGACCAGGCGTGCATCGGGTCGTCGCGCCGCGTGCGGGCCGTCGTTTGCAAGTACTTTGTCCAAGCTTCGGCAGCCGCGCCGGAATGATTGTTTTGCAGCGCACCAGCAAGTTGCTCCAATCGCGTCACCAACCCGTCTCGAGCAAATGCGGCCACCGCCGCGCGGCGTTTCGTGCTCAACTGTTGGGCCGCCGTCCGCGCCGCGGTCCATTTGCGCGGCGCGTCGATAAACGCCTGTTGATAGCGCGAGCTTTGCAAATAGCCGGCCAGAGCGTAATAGTCCTTAGTCGAGATCGCGTCGAACTTATGATCGTGGCACCGTGCACAACTGACCGTCAGGCCAAGAAACGTCTTGGCCAGCACGTAGATTTGATTGTCCATGCGATCCGCCTCGTCCTGCCGGGTGTCGACGGGCGAATGCTTCGCCTCGCCGAATAGCAAACAGCCGGTGCCGAGGACCGATTCGTTGTGACCGGTGCGCGGGTGGCGGCGCGGTTCGTCCAGCAGATCGCCGGCGATGTGCTCGACGACGAACTGATCGTAGGGAACGTCGTCGTTCAGCGCACGAATGACATAGTCGCGGTAGCGATACGCGTTGGGGATGTTGTAGTCGAACTCATGCCCGTACGTTTCCGCGTAGCGCACCAGGTCGAGCCAGTGACGAGCCCAGCGTTCTCCGTAGTGCGGCGAAGCCAGCAGGCGCTCGACAACGCGGCGATACGCGCCGGGAGCGTCGTCCGCCAAGAAATCCGCGATCTCGGCCGGCGTCGGCGGCAAGCCGATCAAGTCGTACGTCACGCGCCGCAATAGCGCGCGCTTCTCGGCCGCAGGCGCGGGCTGCATCCCCGCCTCGCTCAAACGCGCCAAGATGAACCGGTCGACCGGCGTCCGGATCCAGTCCGTTCGAGCGACCTTCGGCGGCGCGGCGTCGACAATCGGCCGCAGGCTCCAATGCCCGGCCCGTTGCGCTAAGTCGAAGCCACCAGCGGCGTCGGACGCTGGCTCCGCCGTGCCGTCTGGCTCGCGACCCCAGGGTGCCCCGCGGCGCACCCAGTCGACCAGCGTGGCGATTTCTTCCGCCGGAAGTTGCGACTTGGGCGGCATCTGATACGTGTCGCCGTAGCGTATCGCGTCGACCAGCAAGCTCTCTTCCGGTTTGCCGGGCACTACGGCCGGACCTGTATCGCCCCCGGCCAATACGCCGGCCCGGGAGTCGAGCCGCAAGCTGCCTTTGGGATCCTCCGTGCCATGGCACTCATGGCAGCGGGCCACCAACAGCGGCCGAACTTGCTTCTCGAAGAACTCGATGGCGGCCGGATCGCTGGCGTCGGCCGTGGTTTCGTCGGCGACCAACAAATCGCCACAGACGAGCGGGCAGGTGGCCAGCCACGTCGTGCACAGCCACGACCGGAATGGACCTGAAAGATTCATGGTGCTTGACCGCGCGGCGGCAACGCATCGGAGGCAGGACGATTGGACGATCCGGCGCGCAATATGCTGGCACACAACGGTTTCCGCCCAACCGTCTCGAATATAGTAGTCGCCGGCGCGCCGGTCAACGCAACGCGCCGCTGGCACGCCGCGCGAATCGCCGAAAACCGGGCGTCATCCGACAGTTCCGCGCGCAATGCACCAGGCGCGGCCAGGGAGCGCCGGGTGCCGGGAACCCACGCGCGCGGGGGCTCACCCCGGGAGCCCGGCTGCTTGATCAGGGGGATGCTAAAGATACGGCGTCAGCAGGCGCACCACACCGTCGCGTAGCCGAGCCGGAAGACTGCGACCGTCCATTTCCTCAAGCGTCACCTCGCGGGAGAGTTTTCGTTTCTCCATCATCCAACTGTGCAGCGGTTCGGCCAGTTGGGGTTCGTAGCATTCCACGTCGAACTCGAAGTTGAGTCGCAGGCTGCGCGGGTCCCAGTTGCCTGAGCCGAACAGCGTCCATGCGCGGTCGACCAGCATCACCTTCGTATGGTCGAACGGCGGCGGCGACATCCACACGCGGCATCCTCGTTCGAGTACTTGCCAGAGCATCGCGTTCGACGCCCATTTGACCAGCGTCAGGTTGTTTGCTTCGGGCAGAATGATGTCAACGTCCACCCCGCGCAACGCCGCCACGTTGAGCGCGCCGACCAACGACGCGTCGGGCAGGAAGTAGGGTGTCACGATACAAACACTCGACTTGGCACACGACAGCGCGCCTTCCAGCGTCAGCCGGCGCTTGTCCAGGTCGCTGTCCGGACCCGCCGAAATCCCTCGGGCAAGCGCGGTGCCAGCCGCTTTCAATTCGGGAAACCAGATGTCGCTGTCCAATAATTCGTCGGAGCAAAAGGCCCAATCCTCGGCAAACACTTCCTGCAAATGGGCCACGACCGGCCCTTCGATCCGAAAATGGTGATCCAGAATCGGATCGTCGGGACAGAGCCGCTCGTCGTGCCCTTCGCGAATGTTCAAGCCGCCGGTGAACCCAAGGCGACCGTCGGCGACAAGAATCTTGCGGTGGCTCCGCAGGTTTGAGTAGGCGAACCGCCCTGGCATGTACGACGGCAAGAACCGCTCAACCCGTATGTTCGCTCGCCGTAGCTTGCCGACGATCGACGGGAACGAATAGCGGGCGCCGATCGAATCGACGATCACGCGAACTTCGACGCCGCGCTTGACCGCGCCGGCCAGCGCGTCCACGAATTCCTGGCCGGCCCGATCGTTGTCGAAGATATACGTGCTCATCGCCACCGAGTGTTGCGCTTGCTCGATGGCTTCGATCATCTGCGGATACGCTTCCTGGCCGCCCACCAATGGCGTAATCTTATTGCCGCCCAGCAAGGGCCGCCGCGTCAATTCACCGATGAGCTGTTCGAGACATACCAGGTGCTGGGCGCGCTGGGGCAGTTGTTTGCGTACGGCATCTCGATCCGCCGCGTGGTCCGATCCGTGCGTCAATAGCGGAGTCCTGCCGCTGCGCAATTGGACGGCGCGGCGCACGACCCGATTGATTCCCAGCACCGAATAGACCATCGCGCCGAAGATGGGCGACAGCAGCACGACGCCGATCCATCCGATCGCCGCGCGCGTGTCCTTCTTGTACAGCACGACGTGCGCCGACGCGAGGACCATCAGCACCAACGAAATGGCGGTCAGGATGTGCGGCCACCACTCACGAAACGTGTCGGCCAATGCGTCGAAGAATTCCATGGCCACCGAAGTGGGCAAGAGTTAGTTGGCAAGTCGATCGGCTAACGTCGCGGGCAGGTCCGGTCCGGCTTGTGCCGAACGATCCGCGCACTCGACGCAGCCCGGCAGATGACGCCTCGGCACGTGAGCACTCTGAAGCGCACGGACGGATTCCGACCCGCAGACCCTCAACAATATACGGGGATTCGCGCGATTCTAGGAGCGCCGAAATTCGACAGACATCCGCCGCGAAGCATTCGCGCCTGCGCCGCCGTTGCACGCACGTGCCACAACCTAACCGGCCGGATCGTAGTCGTACATGCGATACGTCTTGTCCAGCTTGGCGCCCCCTTTTTCCAAGCTACGGCGAGACAGCGTGTTCGACTCGTGGACCCAGGAAAACTCAACCTCTTGCAGCCCCCAGTTGATCATCGGCTCGATCAGGCCTCCCAACAGCACCACGCCCAATCCCCAGCGCTGATACTCGGGGATCACGTTGATGCTGATCACGCGCATTTTCTTGATCGCCCGCTTGTTGCGCATCAGCCGCCAAAAGCCGAAGGGAAACAGCCGGCCGTCGATCTGCTTGATTCGCGGATTGTAGTCGAGCAATCCAAAGCAGGCCCCGATCGGCTCGCCGTCGATCTCGGCGACCAGCGCCAGCTCCGGCGCGATCAAGTGCTTGAGCCCGGCGGCCAATGTCTTGATTTCGGCGGCGCTCAGCGGCGCGAAACCCCACGAGCCCTCCATCGACGCGTTGTACACGCGCAGAAACATCTCGACTTCCTGCTGGAAACGCTTGGCGTTCATCGGCCGGGTCGTGACGTTGAATCGCTCCTTGGCCTCGTTGCCGATGAACCACAGCTTCCGGTCCAGTTTCGAGACCATGTCGACGTGGCCCCAGAAGGCGTACATCTCGGCCGACTGCTCAAAGCCCCAACCCTTGATCAACCGCTCGTAGTACGGCTTGTTGTAGCTCATCATGAAGCAGGGCGGCGCGTCGAATCCGTCGACCAGCAGCGCGCATTCGTAGTTCAACGACGGATTGGCCGGACCGCGGATCGATTCCATGCCTTCGGCAAACAGCCAGTCGCGGGCCGCATCGAACAACGCGTTGGCAACCGACTGATCCTCGACCGATTCGAAGAAGCCGAAGAAGCCGCGATTTTCCTTGGCGTGCTCGATGTGTGCGGGGTTGACGATCGCCGCCACACGGCCACAGACCTCGCCATCGCGCAGCGCCAGAAACGTCCGGATCTTGCCCCTGTCGTAAAACGGATGATGCGCGAAGCCCAGCAACCGGCGATAGTCCATCAACAGCGGCGGAATCCAATTTGGATCGTCGCGGTACAGTCTTCTCGGCAGCTCGAGGAATTGCTTCTGGTCGCTCCGCGAGTCGACCGGCTTGACTTCGACACTCGACATATCGGCACTACGCATCCGGCGGTGAGCATTCCGGTTTTCGACACGGGAAGACATCATGGGTGCATCTCAGTGGGACGAGAACCGCGTTCTGGCCAAACCGTGATCGTAAGCCGTCCGGCGCCGCTTCACCAGGGGGACGTGCGACGCGGGCGCTAGGTTGCGTCTCGCAAATCTTCCGAACGAGGTCCCAGTCGTCCGTGCGCGACACAACCTAGTTGGCCAGGGCCGATTCGACGATCGGCTGCGTAAGCAACGCCGAATCGGCCGCATCTTGCTCCAGGGCCGGCTCTTCGCTGCGGGCTGTGGCAGCCTCGGCCGCCCTGTCGGCATCGGCCTCGATGGCCCACTGCGAGTCGCGACGCTCGTGCATCCGCCCGACGACCTGCCGCAACTCGGCCGCGCTCATGTGCCGCAAGTTGCCCAGCTCCGTAAGCGGCTTGAGGCTGTTCATCGCCCGGTTGAGCGTCGGCTCGAAGGTGATGATCTCGGTGACCCAGTGTCGCATCTGGCCGAACGTCTGCGAAACGCGTTGCAGTTGATCCTGGATGTCGATCATCAGTTCCAGACTTTCGGTCGCCGCGGCCAGATCAGCGGTCTGCTCGAGCGTGCGGTCCTTCAGGACGATCAGTTGATCGGCGCGTTGCTGGGCCAGCTCGACCCCGTGGCCTTCGATATCCAGCCGGTCGCGCAGGTCAATCAAGGCAGTCAGATTGTCTTCGGCCGAGGCGTTGTTGGCGGCCGTTTCCGCCAAGCGTCCGTGCAGCGCGTCGATCGCGTCCAGACTGTCCTCCGACATCACCGATTGACAGTGCGTGTCGAGCAGGCGGTTGCGCAGCCGGTCCAGCGCGTCGACCGCCACCAGGCTGTGCTCCGTTTCGTCATGACGGCCGCGAAGCCGGTCTTCGAGCGCTTCGATCGCCACCAGCACCTTGGCCGCTTCGGCAACTCGGTAGTCGTTCTCAATCAGTGCATCTTGCAAGGCCGAGTACTTTTCGAGCGTTCGCAGGGCTCGTTCGACGTGGCCGGTCTGCCGGTTGAGTCGGACGTGCAGTTCGGCAATCGCGTCGAGCGACTGGCTGGCTTCGCTGCGCCGCTGTGCCTGTGCGGTGAGTTGTCCCAGCAACGTATTGGTCTTGGCGACCTGGTCGCTCTGGCCGGCCAGGTTTTCGACCTGCGTTTCCAATTGCGCGACCTGGCGGCGCAACTGCGAGACTTGCCACATCGCCGGGCGGACGACCGCGTAGTTGATCACGGCCACGGCCAGCGTGGCGCCGGCGGCCAGCATCGCCCAGTTTGCAAACTCGAGTCCCCAATACCGTGGGCGTCGATCGTTCTCGGACCAAAACTTTTGGTTGCTTGTGCCTGACAAGGGAGCACCTCCTGGAGCGGGACAGGACATGACCTATTGAGTCCTAACTAGCCAATGTTCGAGGGCGACCAACGGAAGCCCACCAAACGCGGTCGAATTGGGGGCGCACCACAAGCCGATTGTCTGCCTCGGCATCAATACGGCGGCGTGGTTTCGCCAACACGCGTCTGTTTGCCTATCGGATCATCGCCCGCAACCGATCAACCTTTTCCAACGCTCACGGTCCAACAGAAATAGTGCGTTGAACCGATTCCGCCCGCAGGCTTTACCAGACCGGACCCGAAAGGTCCGTCCGTTCGGCAGTCGCCGCGCGGCGGGGTTACAATGGTTCCCACCAGCAATGCGTGTCGTTCGCAGTGTTTCGCAGTGTGTGCTCGCGAGGTGATTTCATGGTCGCAGCATGGCTTTTGACCGCGGTATTGAGCGTCGGACCGACTGGCGCGTTGAACGAGCCGACCCAGCCGGCAACCGGTCAGCAGGCAGATGCGCCGCCTGCGAAAACAACCGCCCAGAAGTCCGGCACGCCGGCCAAACAACCGGCTGCCGCGCCCGACGCCGCCGAGAAGGCCGCCGAAGAATCGGTCGACCTGCGCTACTACCGCGCGCAGCTCGAACTGGCCGAGGCCAACTTGAAGCGATTGCAACGAATGAACCAGAAGCTAAAGCGGAGCGTCCCGGCCAGCGTCGTGGATCAATTCAAGAACGACGTCGCCCAAGCCAAGCTCCGCGTCGAACTGGCCAACGAGGGCGACGCCGCCGACGAGTTCACCGTTTGGCTCCGTCGGGCAAGGGGCGACTTCGACGACGCAAAGAGCCGTTGGGAAAAGGCCGTCGCCGTCAATCGCCGCGCGCCCAAAACGTTCGACCCGCAAGATATCCAGCGGTATCGCCTGCGGGCGGAAGTCTATCGGCTGCAATACCTGCGCGGGCGAGAGCTGGTATCCGCCTCGCGCGAGGCGCAACTGGAATGGCGCGTCGAGCTGTTGACCAACGAGCTGGACCGCGTGAAGGAAGACGCCAACCGGATCATGCCCGCCGCCCGGTACTACTACTATGCGTTCCCCGGCTGGTGGTGATGGGGGGTGGGTGTCGTCAGGTTTACGGCCCGTAGCAGCGCGGTCCGCAGTTCGTGCTGTCCGCGCGAACGTGCGACTCGCCAGGGGACTCACAAGGGATGCTCCGAGCGGCCAACGCACCCTTCGCCGGCCACTTTCGCCACCGCACGTAAAGTGCTACAGTGGAACCCTTTCGAGGCTGTAGCTCAGTTGGTAGAGCAACGGACTTTTAATCCGTAGGTCCAGGGTTCAAGTCCCTGCAGCCTCACTGGACCAGCGCAGCGGGGTACGGAGCTAATCTCCGTACCTGGCGCTTCGGGGAACCTGGAATCGACCAGGCAAGGGGATTGATCGAAAAACGGGCCGGCCGGGTAGCTGTGACCGTCACAAGTGAAAGATCGTAGATGTCGAGATTCACGATGGCGAGCAACACGCCTTCTTGCTGACCCCGATTCCTGAGCCAAGCAGTGCATTGCTGGCGGCCTTGGGGCTCGTTGCTCTCACGACCTACTTCCGATTTCGGAATCGGCACCGTGTCGGTCAATGGGGTGTAGAGTAGAATTGCTAAGACGTGCCACCTTCGATTTGCGATTTAACCCTTCCACGTCTCGGCTATTGCAAGCCCGCAGCCGCAGGCGGCAGCTTTGCGTCGCTTTTGCACCATCCACCCCCTGCGATTGGTCGCGCAAAGAAGCGTCCACCAATCCGCTCCTAAACCACGAGTGCTACGCGTAGGCCCTGGCCACCCTCTATCGCCCATGTGGCTGCCAATTCTTCTTGGCACATCTCCAACAGCCCGTGGCCGCTCCATTTCGGAGACCGGCCCTCGGGAGTGCTAAAAAGGGTCGTTATTCGAGACTGCCGCCAGTCAGTGAACTGCTATCGTCTTGGCGCGCAAAACCACAGATTGCGAAATGGCGACCCTTTCGGGTAACACCTCACCGATGGACGCGCAAGATTTCAAGGCCCAGAGGCTCAATACGCACCGGGACTCCAAAGCCCTCAGCGCGACGCAACTCGCTCAGCTCACAATTACGGCGTCGTGCTCACCTCTTCCTCAGCCGGACGAATCTGACGCAGCGCCTCGGCGGCCAATGTGCGAGTCAGCTTGTAATCGTCCTGCAACGCGTCAATCAGATGCGGCACCGCCTCATTTGCGGTAGGGCCAAGCTTGCCTAAAGCCCTGGCGGCCGATGCACGGTCGTCCGGGTCTTGGTCCTGCAACTGCTGGATGAGGAAAGGCACGACCTCTTTGGTCGCTGGGTCAATCTGGACCAAAGCACGGGCGGCCACGATGCGGACCCGCTTGTTTTCGTCCTGCAACATCGTGACGAGAACAGGCGCCGCTTCGTTGGCCGCTGGACCAATATTACCCAAAACGAGGACGGCCACCCTGCGTACAAACGGGTCTTTGTCCTGCAACGCGTTGATCAGCAGAGGCACCGCCTCTCTGTCGGCCGGGCCAAGGTCGGACAAAGCCGCGGCCGCCTCCTCGCGGACGCGGATGTTCAGGTCTTGGTCTTGTAGAGTATTGAGGAGAGTTGGCACGTCCTGGTAACTAAGCCTCCCACAACCGGTCAACGCCACTGCTGAGAGGACCAACGGCGGCAAGGCTCGAATAACCGAATTCCGCATGTGTTCGCGCCCCATACCAATTTTCTTCGAATCGGCCAACGGGGTGAGAAGCGAGCCGCTTCACGATGAAGACAAAATCGCGTAGGCACTGCAATTCTGGTGAGTATAACGGGCCAACCATTGCCCGAAGCCTCCCCGGCGGCATCGCAGCAAGACTTGCCGCGTCGTGTCATCGTCGGTCGATTGATTGGACGCCCAGACGTTCTCAATGAGGCCGCGAAAGGGTGATCTCCGTTGCATTGTTGGACTCGTCCGATTCATCAACCCTGTTGTCCGGGTCGACGACGACCTTTACGGCATGGCTTCCTTCTTGAAGTTTTACGCTACTCGCTTGCTGCTCTATTCCAGGTTGTAGAGCGAGCGGTCTGGAAGTGCCAATCAGCTGGTCGCCAACGAAGAAACGTACGCGGACGCCCATTGCAGGCGCATTGCCGCTGTTGCGGATACGTGCCCTCAAGTACCCCGCTTCATTTAAGAAGACCCGAGTGACTTGGAGATCAGGTCGCCCGTCGAGTGTCGTTTTCTTCGTGGCGGCTTCCCCGGTCGCCAATTGGAACACAAGATCGCCCTGCGGCTCTTTGGGGTTGAAGTTCCATTCCTTGCGGCCTTGATCATCCTTTCCGTCGACGCCGACTGAATAAATGATCGGTTGGTCATGCAGCGTCGCCATCTTTAGGGGTTGGTCGGCGTAGGGGTCGGTGGGAATCTCCTGAATGCCGGCTGCTTTGACCAAGGTGGCGAGGTCTGGCGGAGGGGCGTCGCTGTCCAACTGCCACCGTCGCAGCGCGACTAAACACTTCGTGCCTTGGAGCAGAGTTTCGGTATCGAGCGCTACTTTCGCGAATAAATCGACGCCCCGGGCGGAGTCAAGGAAAATTGCCAATGTGGTTTCTCGCAATGGCTCATAGTGCGTCTGAGCTGGTGTTTTAAACCGTTGCAGACTAGTTTGCTCGGTCAACGCGAGTACCCGCGCGTAGGCAAGGTTGAGAGCAGTCACCTCCTTGGCATATTCATTGTCGGGAAAAATCTTGCCGCCCGCATTCCACCCGAGCATCGCCGGAGGTGGAGGGGCTTGTGTGTTGAATCTCTCACGCGCCATTCGATTGCTGTAATCGTGAAATTGAAAAAGCGTCTTGATGCAAGCAAATGGCGCGTCAACGGACCCTTTCACGCCCAGCACATCCTGCATGTACCGAAGTTCGAACGTCCCGGTACGATGCTGGAGATCGTGGAGGGCTTTGCGGGCAATAAGGTATTCTGCGCGGCAGCCTTCAAGGAACGGATCGATGGCTTCGGCTTCGTGCTGGAGCAGGGCGGCCAACAATCGATCGCAGTGCTCTGGCTTGATGTCCGGCGAGCTGAGAATGGAAGGTATCAGACCTTCGCCAGGCACTATCCCCCTCAAGCCGGACGCTGTTTCCACGCAACAAGTCCGTTCCAAGCTAGCGACGACCAACTGGGTCCCTAGTTCGGCTCTGGGACGCACGTCCCTGCTAAGCCGGAGCAGCATCTCGACTCCTTGGACTGGCCGCTCGAGGTCTCCTTGCTCGAGGTCGCGCCTCGTTCGCCACCCGACAACTCGTGCCACGTCACGCGCGGCATTGGCATTGACCGACAGCGAGTCAATACTCAGCCCCGTTTCGAACACACACTGCGGGCATTGTTGTGCCTGGGCCAATTTCTGAAAGCCGGTCTCATATTCTGCCAACCACTGGTCAACGGCGGCATTGTCGATCGACCTCGCGTCTTGCCGCCGCGCTTCGTCGAACTGGAATAATTGTTTCTCACGTTTGCGGGCCGCCAGCGCCCGTTGTTTCACTTTCTCGCTGTACTGTGCACCACGGTCAGCGTAGCAATACGCCAGCGTCTCGTTAAACTCGAAGAGAGCATCCAGATAAAGCGGCGCGGCGTTCTGATCCGGCGGCGGGGCCGCAAAGAATCTGGCAACGTCAAAGGGAGGGTCGGGGCCGATCCACGAGGGCGGCTCGGTGACCGCGTCTGGAAACGATGGAAACTTCCGAGTGCCATCGGCTACCGAAGGCTTCGAACCAGGCTGACTCAGGGACTGCAGATACCGACGATCGGCCACGCTCAGGCGCGCGAGCGGAACGGTGATCAGCTTTCCACCCTTCTTCTTAAGAATCGCCTTGCCTTCCTTGACTTGGACTAGGTCGGCTTCGACCGAAAACTTGCCGGTCGTATCGGTCCATTTCCGCGCAAATGCTGGGTACGACGAGGCAAGCAAGAGGCTCAGCGTGACGAACCACGTGAAACGCGAACTCATGGCTCATGGCCCTCGAAAGGGAGAGTTCCAAGACACCTGAATGTCGCTGGGAGAGGCGGTGCGTCCATTCTTGCCCGTCGATACTCGCCGTGCAAATCGAGTAGGCGAGAACTGACTTCTCGCAAATCGTGGGCATATGGCATCAAACGTTCGTTTATCGAGTCTAGCCTCGGCATCGAGGCTTCCGGGCCTTTTTCCCGACCGTGCCAGCCCCATAAACTCGTCTTAATAAAACAAAGTCTCGAAAACTCATGCCCGGCGACGGTTTATGGGACTCGATCTGCCGGGCCGAGCATCGGGCCCTGGTGATCGAGAATATGCCGACACTCGATGGGGTATAGCATTGTGAGTTTGAGCGGCGTCACCTTGCAAATCGAAATGGACCCTCCCGGTGGCCTTCACCACCGCACAACCGCAGACGTCCAGCCGCACGACTCGCTGCAATCCACGATGCCTTCTTCACCGGTCGCTTGCCTTCGATGCGACAACAATTGCCAACGTCGCCCGTTTGATGGGCTCACGCAGCCTTGGCCAGGCTGCCATGATCCGGGCGAAGTCTGGGTCCGATTGTGCGGCCGTTGCCACGAAACGCCCGTTGTCAGTGCAAGCCGGGGTGCAAGCCACCGATGGTCCTTCGCCTAAGTGCTTGTCAGAACCGGGGCTTGCGTCATCAGCCGACGGGACTTTTAATCCGTAGGTCCAGGGTTCAAGTCCCTGCAGCCTCACTCAAATAGCCCCATCCGCTCCACCGCCGCACCCCACATCCGTATCCCACTGCCTCCCGCGTCCAATTACAATAAACGCTTAGCCGCGGCGAGATGCGATGTCTTGCTGCCTGGGATGGTTTGCCGCGGCATCTAGGATCTCGCGTCGGAATCGAGAGAGGCCCCGCGCCGCCGAGCGGTGTTCGGGCGAGCAATGACGCGACCGCGCCGCGCAGGCAACGATTGTTGGCGGCGCGTTTTCTACGGCGAGAAGTGCGGGCAGCGCAACGGCTCTGCGCCGCCCGATGGCACCGGCAGGACGTGTACCTCGTAAGCGTTCCTTTTCTTGCGAACAGGAAGAGACGCGGGAGGTATCACCATGACTGCAAGCGCGCTTGCGCGCGGTTCGCGCCGCCCGGCGCGGCGGCCGCGCATACGCGGCATTTGCTCGCACAGGCAGCCGGAGCGCATGCCCGACTGCTCGACTCGACGGCAAGCGGCCGGCAGCAGCCGCTCGATCGCCTGCGCGACGCGATGGCCCGCTACCTGCGCAGCTCGGCGTCGGCACCCGAGAAGCGGTTCGTGCTTGACGATCCGCAGCTTGTCGAAGCGTTGCACGGCCTGGCATCCACCTCCGGCGTGTTGACCGACTGGGACGCGACGGTCGCCCCGGGCTGCATGCAAACGCCGCGCGAGCAGCGGACCGCGCTCGGGCAGGGCCGGCTGGGCAACATCGTCGTTGCGCTGCTGCTGCGGCGCAGCCGCGATTGGTGCGGCCGGATCGAGCTGGCGACCGACGACTACGGTCGCATTCACATTCCGTTTTGCGATTGGGCCGTGGTGCTAGTCGACCACCGCGGCACGCAGCGCGAACTGCTGGCCCACCAGAAGATTGCCCTGGAGTTGGGGACGCTGCACGCCTGTTGGACGTTGGTCGACGAGCAACGGACCGAGCTGGTGCGGATGCCGCGCGAACTGTTCGACGCGATGTTTCTGGACAATCGCGAGTCGGTCGACGCCCGCGACGTGCAATGTTGCACCGACACGATCCGGCCGCGGTTCGAACGGGCCACGCCGCTGGGGCAAACGCGGATTCGCTTCGAGCCGATCTCTGGCGAAGCGCCGGCGGCCCATGCCGCGCTGACCGGCGGCATCGTGGCGGCCCTGCTGAGTGCCATCGAACAAAACGCGCGGCCCATTCACCGCCAGCTCTGTCAGTGCATCCGCGTGATCCACGGGTTCGAGCTGCCCGCGTACGCCAATGGGCAGATCGCCTCGTTCTCGGTGCCGACGTCGCCCGGCGTGATCGGATTCAACGTGCAGTTCAACGCAGCCGACGAGCCGTGCCTTAGCCCGTATTGCTTCATGTGGCTGGGCCACGAGCTGGGTCACACGTTGAACTACCTGATCGACGACGTTGCCTACACGCACGGTTGGCGGTTTCTGGAAAACCCGGGCGACACCACGCCCGTGCTGCCGCGCTACGGCCGGAGCCTGGGCGTGCGCACCCTGTTTCAGGTTCCCTACGTGCACCTGTTCGAGTGGTGGCTGCTGATGCTGTTTTGCGAGCACGGATTTGCCGGGCTGCCCTGGCAAGTCGGAGACGACGCCCGCGCGGTGGGCGACGACGTGCGGGCCGAGATCGACGAAGCGTTCGGCCTGATCGAGCAGCACGCGCGGCTGACCGTGATGGGCCACGCCGTGGTCGCGCGAATGCGCGAACTGGTTGCCGAGGCCGAGGCCCGCTGGCGGCTGCTGTCGCACGTGGCGACTGGCCGGCGTGCGAAGGTCTACGCGGAATCCGGGCGGCTGAACTGAGGCACGCCGAGCGAGACGCTGGCCCGCGCGACCCGGGTAAAATCCGGCGCGCGGCTGCTGTGCGCACTCATGAAGGCGGCACGTTGGCCGGCTCGCGCGCACCGAGCTGCACTAGCACGACGTCGTTCGTGTCCTTGCCCGCCTTCTGGTCGTCGCGGATGAATTGGAACCGGCAGCAGTCGCCGCCGGTCGAGATGGTCGACGGCCGCTCGGTGCGCACGGGACGCGACGAGCGATCGATGGCGTCCATCCACGCCCGGTCCCACGCGCAAACCAGCGGCGTCAGATCCGGCTCTCCGTGGTCGACAAAGTATTGGTGGAACGCACAGCGGGTCACCAGAAACGACGCGGAGTCGGCCGTCTGGTCCTCGGCAAACTCCATGCTCTTGCCGTACGATCGCTCTCCGATCCGGGCCAGCGATCGCCGCTGCAGGTAGGCCACCGGATCGCGCGTGGTCCACATCCAAAGTCGCACCCACCAGGTCATCGGCCCCGGCAAGGTCTTGGCAAAGGCCCCGCGCACGATCTCGAAGGCCCGCTCCGAGTCGCCCAGTCGCGTCTTGAGCGTGCGATACGCCGCCAGCACCGATGCGCACATCACCAGGATCATCCGCGCCTGTTCGTCGGGCAAAGAGCCAACGCCCTGGTCGAACAGCGCTTGCATCGCGCGGCGGATGTCGGCGTCGACGGCCTTCACGTCGTCGACCGCGGGCTTCATCGCCCGGCGGCAGTTCTTCAAGAACGCCCGGGCCCAAAACCGGGCCTTCCAACTTCCCAGTCGCAAGCGCATGGCAGTTACTCCGAAGGAACCGCGGCGTGGTTATCGCGGGGCCACGCCGGTAGTTTACCACACGCCGGGCAGCAACCGGTAGCGGATGCGCGTGGCATACTGCTTGTATCCTGGCAGTTCTTCCTGAAGCGTCCGGTCTTCCCACTTGGTTCGCAGCACGAACAGGGCCGTCGCGATGGCGGCCGGCACCAGCGCCCACAGCGAACCTAGCGCCAATGCCGTACCCGCGCAGAAAAGCACGGCCCCCACGTAGCCCGGATGCCTTACATACGCGTAAGGGCCCGTGTCGATTACCGTGTGTCCGCGGTCGGTTTGAATACGCACCATCGGCTCGAAGAATTTGTTGACCGCTTCGGCCCACGCGCTGGCTATCAATCCGGCCAACAACAAAACGTATCCCACGCCCACGCCCCACCACGGCACCTCCGACCAGCCGAACCGCACGGCGTCGATGGCTGCCACCGGAAAGATTGCCACCATCGCCAGTACCAGAAAACACAATAGCACCTTGTCCCAGTCCTTCGCGCCGGCGCGAAGGCGGCTGCGCGCGTCGTAGATCTCGGGATTCACGCGCCACAACACGACCGCCGCAACGACCATGAACGCAATGAACACCGCCACGTACAGCCAGCCTCCGTGCCAGACCAGGGTTCCAGCCGGCAGGAACAACATCAACCCAAAGCCGAGCGGCATGCAAAGCCACATCCATGCGAACCGCCGCATTGTTGCCGCGCTTGGCTTGTTGCTCTGGCTGGTGACGGTGAACATGGGATGACGACCAAAAGAAAACGAATCCCATTGGCCGTAGTGTGTGGCGGTTCTCTCCGCGCCGGATCGCAGCGATAGCGGGTCACGCTAAGCCGCCGCGGATCTAACCGACCTGCGCAAGGACGTAGGGCCCCTTGGGGATCACCGCGATCTTGGCATCCGGGCCGTACTCGGCCAGCGAATCGGCCACCGCCTGTTCGACCGTCGGCGCGCTCTCGACAAACAGGCCGTCGATCGTCTCGCGCGGCAACCCGTCGCTGACCAGCTTCACCTTCGCCTTGCGGCGCACCTTGGCCAGCTCTTCCAATTGCCACTGGTCGAGCACGAAGTAGTCCTTGCCCAGGATCCGCTCGACGAACCCCTCCAGCGTCGCGTTCTCTTGAAACAGCCGTTGAAACTCCGGGCTGCCGATGCCTTCGGTCAGGCCGGCGGCCAAGATGATCGTGCCGCCCTGCTTGACGATCGGCAGCGCGCCGGTCAAACCCTTGACGGCCTGATAGAAGGTCGTGTCCAGCGGATAACCGGCCGAGCTGGTCACCACGATGTCGACCGGATGGCTGACGCGATCGGCGACCACGCCGCGGACGAACTCGACGCCTTCGAGAAACGCGGCCTCCATGTCGCCGGCCACGAACTTGAGCGGGCGGCGCTCGGCGTCGATCACCGCGTTGACGATGAAGTCGCAACCGGTGTGCCGCGCGATCCACGTGTTTTCTTCGTGGACCGGGTTGCCGTCGAGAATGCCGCAGTCGGCGTTGGGATGTTCGATGAAGTCGGGCCCGTGCCAGACCTTGACGGTTTCCAACGCCGCCAGCCCGGGACAGACGAGTTTTCGCCCGCCGCTGTAGCCGGCCATCAGGTGCGGCTCGATCAGGCCGGTCGTGATCTTCAAGTCGGCCTCGACGTAGCGCGTGTCGATCCAGATCGGCACGCCGCGCGGGCTGTCGCCCAAGTGCGTGTGCTCGTCGCGCCGCTGCCCGTGATGGTTCTCGATCCGATAGTTGGCGGCGACGTCCGCTCCGACCAGTTCGACCAGCTCGTCGCCTTCGTTGGGCCGGTGCAATCCGGTGGCGATCAGAATCAGGATCCGCTCGCGCGGGATGCCGGCCGATTCGAGCGTGCCCAGGATCTGCGGCAAGATCACCTGGTTCGGCACGGGGCGCGTGATGTCGCTGATGACCACACAGGCGTTCTTCCGCCCGTGGGCCAGTTCGGACAGCGGGGGCGACCCGTTGGGCGCGGCCAGCACGGTGGCCAGCTCAGCCGCCGGATCGGCCAGCGGCGCGGCCCGCTTGTATGTCAACTCGCGGACGACGCGATCGTCGGGCAACTCGACTTCCATGCCGGTTCGAGCATAGTCAAGTCGTACGCGCATGGCGGCAAGTCGCTGTGAGGGCGAAGGTCGGGTTGCGTCTCGTAAGTGGCTCGTCGGCCTTCGGTGCAAGGCGATTGGTCACCGGACAAGGAGTTGCATCGCAAGCGAATCCAAGAGATTCATTGCGACTCGTCGACGTCGCGCCGACGGCGAAACCGACCGCACGACGCGAGATCGCACCTGCAAGGCACGGCCTAATCTTTCTTGTCTTTCTTTTCTTTCTTGGGTTCCCCGGCGCCCCCGGCACCCTCGGCAGCGGCACCTTCGGTGGTGGCGGCAGCGGCTTCGCCTTCGGCAGTCTCGTCTTCCTTCTTCTTTTTCTTCTTCTTCAACACGAGCTTGAACACGCGCACCTTGGGCAGGCCGAACACGCTGTCGCCCTCGCTCCAGCGGTCGGTCTTCTTCAGTTCGCTCAGGCGTTCCGCCCGGGTCAACACGCTGCGCGTGCGAGTCAGCCCGCGGCGCATGCGTAGGCTCTTGTCCATTGTCATCGTTGATTGGTCCTTCCGCGATGTCCGGTGGGTTGGCCGACGCGGGAATTCGCAGTTGCCAAGCATCTGCGCCGCATTGGCCGGTCGTTATGCAGTCTGCCCCAGGGGGCCTGTTCTTAGGATCGCCGAAACGGCCCAGTATACGGAGTTTTTCGGCCACCGGCAACCGCACGGGAGCCAGGGGCAGCAGCGGGCGCGCCGCCCAGGTGCGCCGATACGACTACCGCGGACGCCGGCAAAACGCGAGGCGCGGTGCGGCTCCGCCGCAACGCGCCTGCGCCCACCCAAGTTGTCGCGCCGCCGGCAATACGCCCCGCGGATCAATGTCGGGACGCCTTGCCGGGCAGCACTATCGCCGACGACCGCCGCGGCCTGAGCCGGTGGAACGTTCCTCCAGCGCGGCATCGACCGCGCTGGCATCCAGCGAGTCACTCGGCGAAGTGTCGTTTTGCGACCGATCCCCGCGACCGTCGCGGTCCGACTTGTCAACCGTCTCGATGACGGGCGCTTCCTGCATCAGTCCGTCGCGGTCGCTTCCGTCTCGATCGCGTCCGCCACGCGAGCGTTTCCGCGAGCGGCCGGTGTCGACCTCCACGCGATCGCGGTCCGGGCCGCCGTCGATGTTCGTTTCCGTTTCGCGGCCGACGCGGATGAACATCGAGTCCCGTCCGCGGCCGCCCAGCGCCGTGACCATCTGGGCATCGCGCGCATTGAGGTACATAAGATCGTTGCCCGCTCCGCCCAGTGCGACTACCGACTCAGCCCGCGGCGCTTGCACGAAGATCGCGTCGCGTCCGGTTCCGCCGGTCAGGGCGATTTCGGCACCGGCTTCGGAGCTTTTCACCGCCAGCATGTCGTTGCCGGCGTCGCCCGACGCAAAAACTGAGGCGATGTCGCTCTCGAAGACCCAGATATCGTCGCCACCCAGTCCGTAGCCTTCGAAGAAGTCGATGTCTGCCGTGATGACGAACTCGTCGACGCCCAAATCGGCCAATGGCGACGAGACCAGCGCGTTGGGAATGAAAAAGCCGTCACCCAGTTCGTTGGTGCCGGCGACGATGACCGCGTTGATCGGTTCGTCACGCTGTACGGGACTGGTTTCGTCCCGGTTGTTCGGATCGCGGACTCCCGGCACACCGAAGAAGACCACTTCCGCTCCGCCATTTTCTCCGAAGTCGCGAATGAGCCACTCGTTGTCCAACCCATTGCGGAAGACCAGCGTGTCGGGCGTCCAGAACACTTCGTCCTGCACGTCGACATTCGTATTCCGCTCGATCACGTCGGATAGCCGCGTGGCCTTGATCTCGGCGGCAAGTTCCGGACTCAACGCGTTCTCGAAATAGAACCGATCGCCGTCGCGCAGACGCGTGAACTGGTCGACCAGGATGGTGTAGATCGTCTCGCCGGTCATCGTGCCAGGCACATGGTCCTCGGCGATCATCGCGATCCATGGGTCGGCGTTGTCGGGCGTGCCGTAGATGTCCTCGAACAGTTGGGCCAACTCGTCGTCGGACGTCAGCTCGGAAAAGTCCGATATGGGATCGAGCCCGATCGACTCGCGAACCGTGTTGAAGTCGGGCAGGCCGTGATCGCGGCCACGCTGGATGTTGATCGCGGCCAGATCGAAGCCGGGTCCGTCGTCCAGGAAGTTGCGCACCGCGTCGACGATGTGCGTATCGACTTCTTCCATCCGGCCGACCGTCAGGCCCTGCAGGATGGAGTCGATGCCCAGTTCCTCGACCAGTTGCGGCTGGAAGAACGCTTCGGCCAGGGGTACCGAATCGCCGTCCGCGCCGATCAGCAACTCGTCGGTCAGCGTCGTGTGCCCGATGCGGAAGGCGGCCGTCGTGAACAGGTTCGAGATCTGCGTATCGACGGTCGGGTCGTAGCCCGAGTACGTGTCGATCGCGTTGAAGCCGAGCGTGCTGGGCAGAAATTCGTTGTAGGTGATGTTTTGAATCAAGCCCATCACCATCTGCCGTGCCCGCTGGTAGATTTCCTGATCCACGTCGGGGTCGGTCAGATCCTGTCCGGCGAACTCCGTGGCGGCCAACTCCTCGGCCAGGCGATTGTGCTCGCGCACCCAAAGCGTTTGCATCGCGGTCAGGCCGATGTTCTCGTTGGCCCGGACGTCGCCGGCCAGAAAGAAAGTGTCGAGCGGCGCGGGCGCGTTGATCAACCCGTCGATGTTGTAGGGCAGCAGCTCGCCGACCGCCGTGTCCTGCGACTTGAGTTTTCCGCCTTCCAGGGTTCGTAGTGCCTGTGCGTGGCTTTCATCGGAACCATACACCACGCTGCCGTCGATAAACGCGGAGACGTGGTTGACGTGTTCGCGCGGTGTTGTGGTGCCGGTGTCGGGGTCGTAGGGCGACCGGTCGAACGGAAACGATTCGGAGATGTCCAGCGGCGTCACTTCCGAAGTGTTCTCGAAGCCGGCCATGTCGAACACGCGATTGATGTCGTGATCAAGAAACTGGCCCCATTGGAACCACATCGCCGTAATGAATCGGTCGTTGGGCATCGAGCTGTCCTGGTCCGACAGAATGTTGCTGATCTCGCGCGCGTTCATTTGGTCCATCCGCGCCGGATCGCTGAGTCCGTCCGCGTACGCGGCCGGCGCGATGCGAATGAACTGCTCGAAGGCGGCACCCCAATCGGGGTTCTCCTCGTTGTTTCCAAAGCCATCGAACGGCGCGTAGCCGTCGACGGCCAACAGGTGCCGCGATTCAAGACTCTCCAGTGCGCGGCCGGTTCGTTGGGTGCGGTTTCTCTGGGTGCGAATCTTGCTCGTCATCTGGACCTCCTCACCCGCCCTGCGTGTTGGTTATTCCGCGGCGAGGTGTCGCTAAGGTGAACTGGGTACTGCGCGGGCCAAACCCGCGGACGCATGGACCGGGTGTTCGGTCTCGCGAATAGCGCGGTGCCACGAAGTCGGCTCGCCGCGATCTCTGCGCGCTGCGCGCGCACGGCGAGCGTGTCCGGGAACCCAGATGCTCATTCGGCGGCGCGTGAGATGTGGACGTGACTCGTGTCGAACGCCTGACGGGCGCGTATCGTGGTTGGCCTACTTCTCCGCTCCGGTTGTTGGGCCTAACGGCCCTACTCTGTTGGGATGGTTTATTCGGGGAATGTCACGCGGCATCCTTCCTGAATCGCCTATTTTTCGCGAATGTGCAGCCGGATTGAGTTAGACTCGAAGCGCAGTCGTGGCTTTCTCGACTGCCGTGCAGTTGCACGCAGCACTCGCCGCGCCAACCTCAGTGCTGGACACCGTGATCCGGTTCAGCAGCGAGCCGATCGGGTCGATTCACTCGGCTGCGAATCCATGGGGAGGGACCGACGATGCCGTCCATCGCGTTTGCCGCGGGACTTGTTTCGGTACTTGTCGCTGCCACGGCAGACTTGGAAGGCGCTCGGCCTGGCCAGCAGCGCACGTTCGCCGGCACGCCGATGTGCTGGTGCCCGCCCGGCCGATTCGTGATGGGCAGCCCGCCAAGCGAGCCCGAGCGTCGCCCGTTCGAGTTTCAGGTCGACGTCACGCTCACCCAGGGCTTTTGGACCGCGAAGTACGAAGTCACGCAAGGCGATTGGAAACGGGTCGTCGGCAAGCTGCCAGGCAAGCCGACCGACGAATTGCCCGAGGACGACAAGCTGCCGCTGGGCAACGTCAACTTTGCCGAGGCCGAACAGTACTGTGCAAAGCTAACCGCGATGGCTCGCGAATCCGGCGAAATTCCGGCCGGATGGGAATTCCGCTTGCCCACCGAGGCCCAATGGGAATACGCCTGCCGAGCAGGCACCACGACCGCGACGTCGTTCGGCGATTCGATCGGCAGCAAACAGGCCAACGTCAAAGGCGACCAGCCGTACAACGGGGCGAAGCCGGGTCCGACGCTCCGCCGCGCCGCGAAAGTCGGCAGTTATCCAGCCAATCCGTGGGGCATTCACGACATGCACGGCAACAGTTGCGAGTGGTGTCGCGACTGGGCCCATTGGCGACATCCGGGCGGCGTCGACCCCGACCTGCGCGACGCCAAGGCAACCGCCACACGAAACGAAGCGGGCAGCTACTCGCGCTCGCGCCGCGGCAGCTGTTGGGCCGATCCGGCCTGGGCGAGTCGGTCGGCGTTTCGTCAGCGCTTCGAGCCCGAGCGGCGATACGATCACATCGGCTTTCGCGTGGTGTTGGTGCCGACCGCGCCGGCGCGGCACGAGTCGTAATAGCACCGGGCAAGCGGGACCAGTCCACACAGGCGAAACGGCTCACGACGCGCGCAGCGATCTGCCGCCGCGCCTCTCGCTCCGCCGGCTACCGACGAATTGCTGGTCCTAGAATTCCGCCTGGAACCGAGCGGCAAACGTGTTCATCGTGCTCGGGCCGCGTCCCGTGTTGTTGATCATCGAGTGGATCCAATTGAATTGCACGCGCGTGTACTGGTTCCACCACCAGTTGACGGCTACCGTGCTTTCGTTGAGCCGGCCCGGATTGGGCACCGGCGGCGGGCCGGGACTGTCGGAAAGCTGATTCGCGGGGTTCACGTCGGTGTTGAGCAGATTGACGTACGACCAGCGAAACGCCACCTCCCAAGCGCCCCAGCCACACATCCGATCGCCCCGCTTGGTGCTGAAGAACTCATCGTACGGTGCGACGTTGTAGTCCATCACGCCGACCTGCCGGCTGTACCCGGCGTGTTCGCCGGTCAGAAAGTAACCGCATTGCAAGTAGGTGCCGTAGTAGTAGACGGTCGGCCCGTCGAACTGGTTGAGCGAAGTGCCCATGAACTCGGTTTGGAAGTGGGCGGGCCCGTAGTTGCCGGCCAGTTCGGTGTGATAGAAGCTGAAGCCGTGTGACAGGATGCGGCCCGTGTCAAGCACGACCGGCGTGCCGGCCGCGGTGAGCCCGCCTGCGGCCAGGTCACCCGCAAAGAACTCGGGGATCGTGCGCGCCTCGTAGGTCTTGGCCGACGGGCCGGTTGTTCCTTCGCCACCGATCTGACTGTAGTTGTAGCCGCCGCCAATGTGCAGCAGGTACTCCCCGGAAGTCGGCTCGTCGTAATAGAGCAACCGTGTACCGCGAATTGCGAACGAGACGCCGCCGCTGTCGCCAATTTGCGTGGCAAAGCGCGTATCACCCAGCGTGCCGTAAACGTGGCTCAGACCGTTGAAGAACGTAAAGCCGGTGGCGTAGATGCTGTACGCCAGCGTGCTCATTTCGTCGTCGGCGATCCGATACGCCATGATCCCGGTGCGGCGGAACGGATCGAACGACCAAAACGGCGCCGATCGTTCCAGAAACTCCAGGTGGCGTACGCTGGTCAGTGCGTCCATGGTGGTCGGCTGGCGAAAGTGCCCGATCCGCACCGCGCCGAAGAACGGAAGATTCGCCTGCTCGCCCCACACGTCCATCAGGCTCGGTCGTCCCAGCGCAACGAAGTCGACTTCGATGTCATAGCGCGTCGACTCCGCCAGGTTGCCCAACGCCTGCAAGCGGACGCGGCGAAACGACGTGCCACCCATCACATCACCAAAGATAAGATGGTTGTTGAAGCTCTGATTGACGAACGCCTGATCGACCTGGAAGAAGCCACTCAGCCGGAACGTTGGAAATCCGTCGCCCTGGGCCTCCGCCTGGCGCTCCAGCGCTTCGATCCGCTGCAACGTGCTCTGATCGTCGATCAGGCTTTCCGGCTCATCCTGAAAGTGCGCGATGTTGAAGATCGACGATGTTTTCTCGCCGTCCGGTTCTTCGTGATCGAGCGGGTTGATTTCATGGTCGCTCGGCGCAGCTCCCGGTTCTTCGAGCAGCAGACGCGGCGGATCGGGCGGCTGCGCGACGGCCCCGGCTGCGGTCGGTTGTTGCGTGAAGATCGATGGTTCGAAAAAGCTGGCCGGCACGACCGATTCGTCGCCGGCGTCGGACGTGTCGTCCACCGGAGGCAACCGCTTGAGCGGCGGCTGCCCTGGGAGCTTGCGCGGTTCTTGGCTCGTGCGTGCCGGCGGCGCGGCGCGCGCCTCCACCGGACCATCCGCCGCGCACCGATTGCCCAACAAAAGGACCAGACAAACGACCGCAGACGTGCGGCAAATGTCAAGCCAGTCAGGTTGAGATATGAGCGCCAACACAACGACCTCCATGTGGTTGTCCGACGGCGCCGAGCGTCGACGGATTTTGGCGTAGGACTTATAGCGACGACAGCGGTGTTCGACTACCTGGAATCACTCCAAAACGCTATCGCTAGACTGTCTATTCTCCCGGCTTCGCCTGGTTTCCGCGGAATTCACGATGAACAGACGACAGCTACCCGCACAATGAGCGGTCGCGCATGTCGACTTCCACGATGTCCGTGAATGCCGCCAACGCATAGCGGCCGAACTGTTGGAACTGGACGCCGTGGATGTAGTCGAGAATGGCGGCAGCCACTTCGTGCGAGGCAAGCAGTTCGATCCGCACCAGTTTCATGGAATCAAAGGGGTTGCCGGTGATCGCGTGCGTTCCCTTGCCACCACACGCGGTGAAGTTGTAGCCAGTGGCGCCGAGCGCGGTGAACTGCTCAAGCAGTTGATCTTTCAGCGACGCGTCGACAATCACCACGACGCGGCGGACCGTTCTGGTTTCGAACATGATTTGACGATCTCCAATGGTTTGAAACGTATGGGCCGACTGTCGGCACGCCAATGCGAGGCTCGCGCCGATCAGGACCGTATATGTTGTTTGTTTCAAGTCACGGGCATGGCGGTAACGATCGCTCTGCCGATCTCGATGTAAATGGGGATTCCCAGCGTCACGTTCCAGGTGAACGTCAGACCGAGCGAAGCGGCCAATGGCAGCGTGGGACTGGCTTCGGGAATCGCGAGGCGTTGCACCGCCGGAACCGCGATGTAAGACGCCGCGGCACACAACACGGCGAACAGCGCATAAGTACCCAAGTAGAACGGATGGTTCAGCGCAATGCTGTAGGCGTGCAACGAGAGCATGCCGGCGATCGCGAACAGATTCGGCGCCAGCAGCCCGAACGCGATGAAGCCCCATCCGGCCGACTTCAGATCGCGCAGTTGGCGGCAGGCCGTCATGCCCATCTCGAGCAAAAACAGGCAGAGCGCGCCCTTGAAGATGAAAACGAACAGGTGGTTCGGGCCTTCCACGACGCTCGGATCTTCGAGCGCCTGAAGTCCACTGATGAAGCCGACAAGGATCCCCCCGAACAACAGAAACAAGCCGGGGTTCAAGAACACTTCGTGCGCGATCTTCCAGTCCAGGACGCGGCCCTTCTTTGCAGTGGGCCTAATGCTGGTTGCAATGCGGGCCGGGGCCACCGCGACTTGGGTGGCGCCGCTGCCAGGATCAGTTCGGCCGCTTTCGCCAGCGGGCTCATCGCCGACGGCGGCTTGCGGTTTGCGGCGAGATTCCGCGCTATAGCCCGGTTCGCCCGGCATGTTGCCCTGCGTGTCCATTCCTTGTTCGCGCAGCCGCGCTACGAGAAACAAGCCCACCAGGCAGCCGGGGATCTCCATCGAGGCCAACAGCACGGGCATGTAGCTGTCGTGCAGGATGTTCAACACGGCCAGGATCCCCAGGCAAGTAACGAACGTGCCGGCCGAATCCGAACCGTAGTAGGCACCGACCGTCACGGCGTCAATCCGCCGCATAGGCGTCAGCCAACGAAGGATCGCCGACGCGCTCAAGCCAATCAGTCCGTTGAGAACAAATCCGATCACGACCAGCCCGCCGGCAATGGCCAGTTCAGACGACGACTGTTGCGCCATCAATTCCCCGCCATGCCAGCCGATGGCCAGCAACAAGTAAATGGTCAGGCTTTGGTACAACACGGGTGGGAACTCGAACGGCACCTTTAGCAGCGGCACTGCGAATCCCAGGAAAAAGAACAACAACAGCGGCTGGAAGAGGTTCGACGTGAAGTTGTGCAAGACCTGGCCGAAGGCGCCGCTCGGGATCGCGCCGGGTGCGGGCTTGAGCCGGACCATGCCCTGAGCTTCGGCCAGCCGTAGCGTTTCCAATTGCCGCCCGTTGACGATCAGCCCGACGACGCCGAGCGAGTAGACATTTTCTTCCGGCCGGTCATTCGGATCACTCGCAGTATCCGATTCGTCGGAGACCTCCAGCGATTCGGCCTCAGCCCGGCGAACGCTGCCAATGGAGTAGACCTTTACGCTGCGCAGAATCGGAACGGATTCGGGTCCCTCCTCACCCAACGAAGCCAATTGGACGTCGACGCTCGAGCCCGGCTTGATTACGTCGGGATCTTCCAACTCGGCGGTCATCCTGAACACGTGGGCTCCGACCGGCCGCGTATCCAGTTTTTGTTCGCCTGGGATCGAAGTTTCGCGCGCTCTGCGCTCGCTTGCCAATTGGGCTTCCAGGTTGGGCGAGTTGGACGTCTGCACGCGTTCCGCGGGCCGATCCACGCCAGCCGCCAAGACCGGCCTGCCCCGTCCCGTGACAACGAGCGCAAGCAGACAGATCCCCAGCAGCCGGCAACTCCGCGCGGCCCGATCCCTTACGTGATCGAGAAGGGGGTTCGAGAAAAACTGACGATGCATTACGTGGTCTCCGCATGTTTGCGTAGTCGACACGCAACACCTGCGGCGCAGGACTGCTCGGGCGACTACGTGATTCCCCGTCGAAATGCGCCCAACGAGAGCGCGTTACTGCCCGCGAGCGCGCGAGCGGACACGGGATCCGATCAATGGCACGCGCGGGATCGAGAGCCGATCAAGCGACGCACGGCGGAGCGCGCGAAGCATCGAGGTCGAGAATGACCTGCTCGGGGAGATGCGTGACCTGATCGGCGTGCGCGCGGGCAAATTGCTGCACCGGCGCGATGCAAACGCCAACATCAGAGCCTACGCAGATGAGAAGCTCGGCCGAGTGTAGCTTTTCCTCGCTGGCGTCTTCGGTCTCGCCCAGCGACGGATCGGCTGGCTGCTGGTCGTGTCCTTCGTCAGACCACGTGAGCAACGGGGACTGGCTCGGCATGGCCCAAGCCACTTGGGCAGCCAAGAGGAAGCACACGACAAGCCGGGTAAGGCACATGGTATCTCGAAAGATAGGCCGAGTTTGCGGCAACCCATTAAGTGTAGCTCGCGATTTGGCTGTTGGTCAATACCAACGCATGGCGCCTGCGCTGTTAGTGCGATTGCAACCGGGTACGCCGAATGGGACGATCGCACATCGGACAAAGGAAGCTAGCGCCAAACAACCAACGCGCGCTCATCGACGCGGGCGGGACAGACGCGTCGACACACGTAGGATTGAGAGGCGTCCTGGTTTTTGGGCGCAAGCGCGCAAAAAAAGACCCGCAACGGGATTTGGCTAGTTCCCGCGCGGGTCTTCTCTGGTTCAATTCAGTAGCTGCCCGCGCGCGTATTTCATCGCACGGGCCGACCTCTGGCCAGACACAAGTACTGTCTCCACAATTCGCATCGCTTGGTGTCACCACCGCGCGACGAATCATCCTTAGAAAGGAGGTGATCCAGCCGCAGGTTCCCCTACGGCTACCTTGT
>ERZ869936.92-NODE-92-length-120178-cov-51.982909_pt1 | contig 120178 bp, 99 predicted proteins | sample MGYA00520876_ERZ869936 | MGnify/ENA primary metagenome ERZ869936 (study PRJEB32218, sample SAMN09650985) | biofilter metagenome | isolation source: enrty point of leading RO module | place: Saudi Arabia: Thuwal, RO plant located on Red Sea | collected 2016-02-17 ...
CACCGCTTCCTGCTCACTGCCCACCGCTTCCTGCTCACTGCCCACCGCTTCCTGCCCACCGCTTCCTGCTCATTGCTCACCGCTCACTCGTACATTTGCACCTTGAACTTTGAACTGTTTCGCGGTTCCTTGAACAAACCGGGCCGAATCTGTAATCTAATGAATTCGTGCACCCGTAGCTCAGCTGGATAGAGTGCTTGACTACGAATCAAGAGGTCATAGGTTCGAATCCTGTCGGGTGCACCATTATTTTCAATGACTTAGGGCGACCATATCGGTCGCCCTTTTTCGACTGTAGTAAGAAATGTAGTGAGTGGAAACCGCTGAGTATTTGGGCTTAGGCGCAACTATTTCTCGGCGTTGAGCCTGATTGCTCAAGCCGATAATCCCACTTTCTCGAATCCGATAAAGACACTGGCAGTATCACCACTGCTGATTATCTACCTGAACTGTTTCTCGACAGCTGGCGCAACTTGGAGCGCGCTTACAGAGGCAGGGGCGATGAATTGATCGTGGTGGGCGGTTTGGAAGGATCGGGGAGCGCGGGAGAAGAGATACCCGACCCTCAAAAAGCCTCGTATAATAACTTTCAAACTGGACCAGTTTTGTACTGCAGGTCATCTTTGAGTGTTCTTTATGGGATCATGGATAACCACCGATATTTGTGGTATTCATAACCTGAATGTTTTTTCAGAGCGAAGGATAACCTCGTCAGACTTTCTTCACAACTTAAACAAATTAGTGTTCGTTGCCGCCCGAAGTAATGTATACTATTGTTATCATTACTTTGGACATTTGTAAGTTATGCAGCCAAAACTCTTTCCAGAAGTGGAGAAACAGCTTGATTTAGCCGCTATTTGTAAGCATGCGCCTGAATATACTAAATCGTATGGTGCGCACGGGTTCGACTTCGAAGTCTTGGACCTTTCGGATGTTACTTTTAGACCAGGTACTGATGAGTCAGTACACTCGTGGTTTCGACTGACTCCCAGTTATTCACCCGAGCTAGTGAGGTTCTTCCTAAAGTATCTGGAATGCGATCCGGAAAGAGTGATTTGTGATCCCTTTAGTGGGAAAGGTACTACCTCAATTGAATGCCAGAAGCAATCATTTCAGGCCATTGCAGTAGAAATAAATCCTCTACTTGCTAAAGTCTCGAATTGGGCACTGAAGTGGGATTATGAGCTCACTTCGCTGGATACGGATTTTAAGAAGATTAGAGAGTCTTTTGAGAAGTATCACGAAAGGTCTAAGTCAATGAAACTTGAAGCCTTTTTGGACCACTTTCAACTTCAGTTACCCCTTATCCACAATCCATTGCGCTGGTGGCGAGAGTGTGTCTTGCGAGAGTTGCTCCTACTGAGAAAGCTCTGTTCAGAGAAGGTCACACCAGATAACTCACCCTTCTTTAGCTTACTAATGTCCGAAGCTTGTTTGCGGTGTGCAAATATTCACCGAAACCACCCCACCATAACTTTCGATGATAATCACGACCGGACGATAGATGTCTGGCAGGAGTTTGAGGATCGATTTACCAAAATGAGAAGCGATCTTAAAATGCTAGACAAACATAGTAATGGCTGTTTCGTTATAGAAGGTGATTCCACTAGGCTGAGTCAGACTTTGGGTGAAACAGAGGTTCACCGGGTGATTACATCGCCCCCATATCCGAATCGATTCAGCTACATTCATCAGACTCGTCCTCAGCTTTTCTTCATGGAGTTGATTGAGACTGCAAAGGAGGCGACCGAAATAGACCTCGCTGCAATCGGAGGAACTTGGGGCAGAGCCACTTCCGTCCTTGAAAAGGAGTTTATTCCCCCTAATCCTGGAACTGAAGGGATTTTGGATTATGTGCCAGAGTTACGAAAGAACAGCCTTCTAATGTGCAACTACGCGACGAAATACTTCAATATGATGCATGCTCATATTAGGGAGCTGAAGAAGACGGCTGCGAAGGGGTTTAAGGGTGTCTACGTCGTTGGTAATTCTCGGTTGAGTGGTGTTGAAATAGTCACAGAAGTAATTCTCAGCAAGCTATTTGTTCTTGAAGGATTTAACCTTGACAAGATCGTCGTTTTTCGAAAGAGAGGGGGGAAGAAGAAACTTTATGAGACTGGTGTGTGCGTGAGTCTATAACATATCGAAGACTTCATCCATTTGGCTGCGGATGAAATCTCTATTGTCCATCAGGAAATCAAAGAGAGCGAAATCTGTAAGATCACTAATGAATGTGAAGGAATCAGAACCTTCGTAAAGCGTCCAATTCTTAGCAAGTCTTCTAACAGGTTGGACCAAAGAAGTCGTACACATCACCAACATTTTAGGTTCGATATCGATTGCCTTTAATGCGGTTGCCATATGATCATCCGCCTGTATCCGTTTGGAATCTCCAATCTGATAGCAAGATCTTATCTCAATTCCCAATCCAATATAAGGATCTTCGACCAGCGAACTCACTTTCTCCCGCAAAGTTGAATCCTCAATTTCATCAATTACCAATCTTCCATCGGTTGTTCTTACTTGCTCTATCCCATCGATAACGATTTTGAGGCTAAACTTCAGATACTCTTTGGAAAACCCAAACCGATAGATTAGCAATTCAAGCAAGATGTCTTCGTATAGGTCACCAAGCTTGCGATGAATGCTGGTAACCAGATTCCCCCCGATTCTCGCGACAACGTACTTTTCCCTGTCCAGAGAAAAGGGTGCGAAAGCCGGGTCTTCTCTCATCATCGCCTGAAAGTCTTCAGAGTCTTCAACACCGTCGTATTTCTTGAATCCGTCGAATTCTGTAATCTTATTTAAGTTTGCGGAAAGAATTAGCTTTAGCCTTTCTTCAATCGTCATTATTTATGTCCGTTAGTTCTCGAACTGAGATACCAAGAGCCTCGGAGAGCTTAAAGAGGTTATAAAATGTGATATTCTTCTCACCTCTCTCGACCATTCCTATATAAGTCCTATGCATTTTCGCTTTGAATGAGAGAGACTCCTGAGAAAGACCTCTCGCCATCCTAAGTCTTCGGACTCTTCTACCGAAAATCTTTAGTAATCTTTCTTTTTCCATCAAGATTCAGAGCGGCCTAATTATGGACCAACGACGTGGAATCGGCGACATACTATGATTAGCATCTGCTGATTCGTTCCGTGAGTTCCAACAAGGACTAATTTCTTGTTCGGGGTTGCAGTATGAATGGAACAGACAGGCATCGTGACCTTCTGTTCATTGAGCTAAGAACTACCGCAGGAAACTAAGACCTACTCGGTTGAGACAACAAAATGTAACGAAAAATGTAGCGGGTGCTTGCTTGGATGGAGCGTCACCGTATGTCTATTGACATGGGGATAGCCCAAAATGAGGAAATCTGATACTCGGTCACGTTTGGAAGGGATAAATATGACAAGTGCATGCCTATATTAATAGGGCATGGTTCCTAATCCTGCTCTGATCATTAGTGCAAATGATTAAATAAACATGCGGTCATTCTTTTAAGAAAATGATTGATTATCATTCTCTCATACTTAGAAACAATGATATTTAATCATGAGTTCATCTCCATCACCGACTCTCATTAATTATTTGTTTGCAACAACTTATCGAGACTCATAAATTCTTGCGGTTCAGACTGTAGTAACATTCGTAGTAAGCTAGCCGAATTTTTAGCTTGATATCAGTTGACTTCGTTCTCCCGCAACCATTCCACGATCCTCTCCTTTTGAAACCGCATAGACCTTTCGCCGATCCGAATTACGGGAAATCCGGTCTCCGAGGTTCGTCGAGCCAACTCATAGACTCGCTGAACGCTAAGATTGAGAATCTCGGCGACCTCATCCGCGGTCAAGAGATTGCCAGTGGTGCGTGTCGTCAGCTGCTTCGCTTCGAGACGACGCACTTCGAGGAGCGCATTCACGATCTCTTCACGAATTATCTGCCGGATCTTCTCTTCAAGATCGAAACTGGTTCCAAACTGATTCATTGCGTTATTCTCAAAAGGAATTTCCCAGGAGTCTGATCCAAAGTGCGTAGAACAGAAAGTGTTTCAGCTACGTTCGTATCACGAACACCTTCGCCCTAAAAGCCCTTTCTTTAAGGCGGTGTGATTTCATCTTTTTCTGACGGTCAATTCTATTCATCTCGGCTGAGCTCCTTCTCGCAGTTATGAACTATTCTTAACGGATCTTAATTATTCTGAACGAACATTAATTTAGCTTAATTTATCGATTCTCCGCAGCATTCAAAGAACCTTGGATCCGCTCTTTACAAGAACCGTCAAACGCAGCTTTACACACGAAAACTGGCAATGAGCATCACAAGTTCGCTCACAGGCGAAGCCTGAGCGCCTTTCTGGCTTTGATTAATGGGATTTATTGATTTTGGAGCTTCGAGCGATTCTGCTCGATCTCTGGAGCCGAGGCCACGATAGCGACCAATATGGAGAGATGGGCACTCGTAGATTTGAAGAATCGGACCGCAGCCAATTGCTCGATCAAAATGAGAACCAATTCGCTTCTATCGCTGTTTAAGCTCTGACAGTGTTGTCTTAGCATTGTCGCAATAGTCTTCGGCATCCTTTGAACATGTGGCGCACAGCGCTAACTCCTTAGCAATGATCTTTGCGGTAAGAGAATCACCGGTCGGCAGAGATTCTGATTTTCGTGCGAGTTCCTCAGCCTTAGTTCGGTTCTTCCGCATAAGCTCACCACACTTCCTGATCTTGTCGAGGGCCGTAGCATCTCGAAATGGAGCCATAGCCCGCGCCTGTTTCTCAAGTTCGGTAAATTCTCTTAGGATTGCCGCTTTACTATCCGCAGCTCGACGTACTTCGCCTTGATCGATAGCCCATACGATTGCCCCTTCCTTCTTAAGTGAGAAAGGTTTTTCAAAATGTACTGAAGTTCCAAGCACTCCGCCTTCTACGAGCGGGCCTTTAAGGTGCTCACCTTCCTCACCTATGACCTTGCGAACTGTCTCAGATTGAAGTCTCGGAATACTCATCGAGACGCTTAGCTCATATTGACCTTGTGGAAGTCCACTATCATCTGAAGAGAACCTTTCAGACTTGAAGCTTCCGCCGCTTACTCTTGACTTGCTGTCTCCGCCGTAGTCCACGGAAGTGCCTCGAAGGCTCACCATGAGCTCGGCACCATCAGGCAGATTCGTGTTTCCTTTAACGGTCAGTCTTCCCTGCTCATCGGTCTTAATGTCAACGTCTATCGATACGTCTTCTTTCAGAATGCTCGCGGCTTCCTCGGCAACGCCTCCATTCGCTTCATCGATATTTTCAGTCGTGTCGGTTGTTGTACGAACTTGAGGAGGATTGGCCGGATCGACGATCATCCCCACCAATCCGATCAGAAAGAATAGCCCTACCGAGATCGCTGCAATGATCCAAATGGTTCTGCGATTCGCCGCCCTCTTCGGAGCCGTTCGCTGAGGTCGACAAGCAATTCCACAGTTCGAGCAGTAACGGTAATCAGTCGGTATCGGTCTTCCACAGTTTCCGCAGTACATCTCCCCTCCTTTCCTCAGGCCATGAACAGACGTTCCCCTGCACGCTTTCCGCTCTTCGAGCTGTTGCGTGTTAGAATTCCGCAGTTGAAATGGCGCATGAGGTCAATCTAAAGGCTTAAGAATGCGTTCTGCCCGTCTCACCCTTTCTTCTCGGGAAACGGCAGAACGGCAAATCGAAAGAATACTACTACCTGTTGGTAGGAGGCTTCAACCGGGATAGTGGGCCATCCTCGACCACGACCCCTGCGCCTCGGATCAAAGTTGAGAGAGATCAGATTGAATTTGGGATTGAGTCAGTCGGAGATCGTTGATCGGTTGAACTACGATTACAGCCCTCTGCAGGCATCGCAGATCTCGCAGTACGAGAACGACGTTCGGGAGCCTCCGATGCTTCTTGTGCTGAGCTACGCGCGCTTGGCAGGTACCGAAATGGAGCGTTTAGTAGATGATGAACTTGAGTTATTTGAGAAGTCCTGACTTGTAGTTTTGGTTTTGTCTTGTTTCATTGCCTAATGATCGAATCAAATTTTCCGTAATCAGCTACATAAGAATTTCTCTAAGAACCGCACTTGAAACTTGGATCGTGAGGTGATCCTAAAGGGAATTGCTGAGCACTGATATGGCTACAACAATACGGAGTGAAGATCCGAACTCCGAGCAGTGGACACTCCTCTCGCAATACTCGTATCCGATTCACATCAGACGCTACGCGACCGCACATGGATTGTCTTTTAGTGACGATACTCTAAGTTATGTTGCTGGCTCTATTCGCCAAAGTGAAGCATATTTCACGGCGGCAAAATCTTCCCCGTTGGACATCTCTCCCCTATTGCTCTACTACGGGGCAACGATCCTTTTGGCTGGTGTCAGATCTTTGATGACAGCTCAAACACCTGCCGCAAAGCATCATGGAATGAGATTCTTTTTGCCTTCAGGAACATCCACGAGGATTGCAGACTTTCGGATTAGACCCGTTCGTGAGAGTGACGGAGCACTCCAAGAATTCGCAAATGTTTTTGGCGATGGCTGTGTGCTTCCCGGACTGGGAGACTGGACGATGCTCGAGATATTTAGTTCGATTCCAGATCTCAGAGATGAGTTTGAGCGTTGCTACGAACCCGAGTTGACTAATTTTGTGCCCGTAGAAACTGTCACCGATAAGCTGGGCGAAATCGAATTCACGTATCACCGCGTGAGAATGAACACATTGAAGAGATATGGAGACCCTTTCAAAACGCTATCGTCTATTGTAGGTGCCCGAGTCAATTACATACCATTCCGAATCAACATTCCGTCAGAGCATGCGAACTTATATTTCAGAGAGAAGCAACCTTCGGATTCCATCTATTCCATATCTGGGCAAGAGTATCTCCCGATGAACTTCGAGAAGAACGGTCAAAATATTCGTCCTACGCAATTGATATTGCTGGTGATGGGCCTGTTTGGTTTGGGCTTTTTGTCTCGATATTACCCTGATCGTTGGAACGCGTTTGTACGAACTGATGAAACTGGAGAACGGCTTCTGATTGAGAAGTTCATGTCGAATTGTCATCGACAGTTTCCTAATTTGGTGCTCGATGCAGTTCGCGGCGAACGACTGCAATTTGCATACTTGGTCTCAACAGATTGAACAGCTTTCTTCAGGCTCTCAGTGGTTGGCTCACTATAAATATCAATCGCAAATCTAAGTTGCATGGAAATTAGGAAAGCAGCATTTGAGCTCTGCAAGTCAATAGGCAGCTCAAAAGAAAAGGAAGCTCTAAAAGAGACCTTCTTGAAAATCAGCAATACTTCTTTGGGTTTACAGGCCAGCAGTCTTCGCCTGCAAGCTTTCAGTTATCTTTTGCTTCACCAGAGAAGGAATGAAATCTCGCTCAAACCAACAGCACTAAAGATCGAGGAGCTGGAGGCGAAGGACCTTGAGAGTTTGGAGCGCTTTCACTTACTGATCGTTGAGCTTAATCGACGATGCGTCAGTCCTTTGACTTCAGCCAAGCCGAACTGTACGGCGAATGTTCTTAGTCCTTATAGTGCGTATAACCTTCAACCGTTGAAAGCGAAGGTCCGGAGCGATCTAATCACAGACGCAGAACTGAAAAAGTTCGTAACATGTTTTCATAGCCACCCTCAGCTTAGGACAGCAATTGACACCGCGCTATCTATTCCGGCCACGTTCTCCAGCGAGCACTACAGGGCGCGAGTTCTCGAACTGGACGAACAAATCAGACAAGTCGGAAGTAAACGGGTGCCTGATTTTATTACCTATGCAGTTGACAATGAGCTTCCTTCCTCAATGAATCGCATAGCCCTCCGGCACTTCGGGGCGATTCTAGGCCTAAGAGCGTCTTTGTCAATCCTCAATCAGCTAATATTCATGAAGCTGTTTCATGACAAGCTATTGTCTATTGATAGCACGAATACGATAAAGTTGGGGGCATATCATTTCGGCACCGGAACCTTAACTGTTGTTTACCAGCATGGTGGCCTTCTTGTCCTTGTGGACCCGGGCGACATCATTGTCGTTAAGCATGATCTGCTAGGTGACTACAAGACGTACTTCTGTAGAGTTGACACACTTGCACCTGGGATCCCCATTATCATGCCCGGTGAACCAAGGTATGCCGAGCTCCGAGAGATAGACGACAGCTTGAATCCTCTCGCTCGTCTTTTCTCTTCGGTTTAAGCACTTTCAATCCTGGAAAGTACACTCGCGAATCTTGGGAGCGAAGCGTAAACGACTTCTGGTGGATTTTGAAGGTAGTCAGACTGATTTTGAAGTCTCGTTCCTCAATGGTAGGAAAGCCGAATGTTAACCAAGTTTCCTGATCGCCTCTCTCCGGTGCTCCTCACTTGGGTGCGAGTACTTAAGCACCATGTCGAGGTTCGAGTGGCCGAGGATGTCTTTAAGCGTAATGAGGTCACCGCCGCATTCGACGAAGCGAGACGCGAAGGTGTGGCGAAGATCATAGAGCCTGAAGTGATCCAACCCGCTGCGTTTCAGTGCGCCCCTATGAGCGCTTTTCACGTTTGTGATCGGCTCTCCAGTCTGCTCGTTCACGAAAAGCCAGTCTGAGTCTACGATGTTGAATCTCCGAGTCAGGATCTTTAACGCCGTGTCGGTCAGCGGAATCTTTCTTCTCGCGCTAGGCGTCTTCCCTTTCTTGATCTCAATAGTGGCCCGCTCAAGGTCCACGTCTTCCTTTCGAAGCTTGAAAAGCTCTCCCTGGCGGCAGCCCGTGTTCAGCATCAAAGTCGCAATGTCTTCCAATGGCTGAGAAGCGGCAAACAGATACTTCTTTTCCTCCGATTTCGAGATCACACGCCAACGGTTCAGGTTCTCGCTAAGCATCTTGACCTTCGAGACGGGGTTCGAAGTCAGCAACTCGTTCTTAATTTGATGGTTGATGATCAGCCTGAGGCAAGCGAGCTCTCGGTTGATCGTGCCGTTCGAGATCGTCTTCTTCTTTCCGTTCTTTTTCTTGATCGTCCGGAGTGGCTGATTCGCCCGCCAAGCTTTATAGTCCTCGACCTTTTTCGGGTTAATCTTATCTATTCTGCAATTGCCAAAGAACAACTTCAGCGCTTTGGTGGAGTTTACATAAGCATCGTGAGTGTTCGGCTTCTCACGGTGTTCGACGGCACTCCATGCCAAGTAATCCGCTACAGCCTCCTCGAACTTCGGAATGCGTTTCTTAGTTCCGAGCCCGACCTCGCCCTTCGCGAGCTGCGTGCGATAGGCGCGTTCAATTTCCTCCGCCTCTCGTTTGTTTGTGCAGCGCGTAGACTTTTGGACCCTCTGACCCTGAAACGTGAAGTACATGTGAAAGTATTTTCCTCGCTTACCTACCGCCATAATTTGCTGTCCCTTTTCTTTTTAAGTGTTCACGCCAGTCCATAACTGCGATCTGAGTGCTCAATCTTGTGCTATTTTGAGCCGCCGTTCACGACTGTCTTTTCATGAATTATCACACCATTATCTCCGTGTAAACTTGTGACTCTATTATGGTTACAAGAGTGGACTCTTAAGCCGTTTCCCTCTGATTCTGACCAAATGTTCATCCTATCGCGACCTTTCTATGTCCTGGCTTCGAGCCTGAGTACTTTTCTCGCTCGAGCCCATGGTTTCCATAGAGTTCCGAGTGCCGAGCGATTCTGCGGCCACTGGGAAGCCAGTCCCTAAGTTCAGGAGATTTATTAGAAATTCGGAAATTCGGGATAGATTTCAACTCGCGAGGTGGACTGCCCGACATTCCGTCTTGTCTTTCAACTCTGGGTAGAGAGAGAAAGATGCTACCCATTACCTATTACTTCTCTCTCTGTCTTCCTGACTTTCTGGGTAATGGGTATGATCATTTAACGGTACCTACCTTCGCTCGAGCACTTTATGCTCCATCTTTCTTCGAATTGATCAGGTCGAGCATGTTCGGCCCTTCTTCGTCATCGTCCTCATCTTCGCCTTCCTCGTCTTCCTTGACGCCCGCGAGCCAATATAGGCCCGGGTCGTTCCTCTTTCCTGTCCCCGATTTGTACAGCGTGCCTTCTTCCACGAGAATGCGTAGCGCCTTCGACACTTCGCCGTTCGAGTGCCCGCTCACGCCTTCCTTAACGACCTTCTCAGTTCGTTTCGCGCCATCCGCGAGCAGCAATTGCACCTTCTCTTTAGCCCGCATTAGCGATGTTTCTGTTACCGTGCCGATGACCTCGATGGCCCGTGTTTCCCTGTCAAAGCTCAATATAGATTTCGGGATGTCTTCCCCGTATCGATTGATTGAGAAGATCGTTCGCTGATTGTTCTGTTTCCGTAGCGCGATTAGAGAGTCGGCCGCGCCAAAGATCGCGGAGGACCCGAGAACGCCATCGCCTTCCTCCCGAATCCGCTTGCCCTCATGGTGCAGCAACATGATGTGTGGCCCGAGATCCTGAGCGAGACTCACGAAGAACTTCATCTCGCGATCCATCAGGGCATAGTTGTCGTAGTCGGAGCCGTTGATTAACTTTGACATCGGATCGACGATGACGAGCCCGTAGTCGCGTTGCGTTAGCCGATACTCGAACCACTCCTTGGCGCGATTCTGAGGCGGTATACCGAAGTAGCAATCGATTTGGCTGCCATGTCTGACCGTATGCGAGAGGCGACGCTGTGTCTGACTCTGACTTCCCTCCAAGGTCAAGTGAAAGACATTCGCTTTATTTGTTTTGCGGCCTAAGAAGGGGATCCCTCTCGCAACGCAGTCTGCTAAGTGAATGGCGAGAATGCTCTTGCCAACTTTTGGCTTTGCTACAAGTAAGGAAGTTCCACCCGAGGGTAGGAGGTCTTCGACCAGAAACTCGTACTCGGGAGCTTCTTGAGTCACGAAGTCTTTTACAGAGAAAACAGGGTCAAACTGCGCGAACGGGTTAGGTCCTTGTTTGAACAATCTGTTGGAATCGAGTTTCAGTGCCACGCAAATATCTACTGTCGTGCAGCCTGAAGCGCACTTAACCGCAATGCCCCAACTAAACTCCCGAAAGCTGAGACTGATCTCCTGATCGTCGTGGGCAGGGCAATTCGCTTTTGTCCACGAACCTGATTCGATTACTCCGTTCAATAGGGCTTCAAAGCCCGACACATTAATGTAGTTCTGCATAAAACAATCTCCTTTGTTGACTAGGTTTTAGGGCTGTCTGAGGAGTCATCGATATCGATTCCCAAGTAACCTTCCAGATCGCTCTTGCGAATCAGAGTTCGCCTTCCGCTCTTAAAGAACATCAACCTGCCTCGCTTTTCCTCGTTCCGGAGATGGTTGACCGATACGCCCAACATTTCTGCAACTTCCTTGAGTGAATAGGCGAGTCGATTGGTACCGCTCCCTTCGGAAAGCGATAGCTCAAGATCTAAATCGTATCTTTTATTCAATCCCCTCATTACGTTTAGCATAGTCAATGATTAGCGATGCGTATCGTCTTTTCTTATAACCGTGAATGTATGCTATAAGAGGTACGGATATGTTGAAGGACGTTCCAACCCAATTGGGCTTACTTATCGATCGGTACAACGGGTATCCGATAGGCAGGGAGCCGCCATCTTTAGGGCAAGCGTCTATAGATGGATCAATGTCACGAGAAGAGACGGGTGGATTCAGCGTGTATGAAACGATCGAAGCGAGATGGACCGAGCAGGTTCGGTTCGAGCTTGCGAAAAATCTAATCTGCGCCGATGACACATTGATCGACTTCATTCTTGGAGATGACACGGATTTTGTAGGCGGTATTGGGTCTTCAACAAAGGAAGAGATTTTCGTTGGGGAGTTTGAGTTACTGAAAGGCTACGACGGTGAGGTTATCAAGGAGGTGTCGCTTCCAACTATGGGGTTCGTTGAGAGATATGAAGAGTTTCTAAGCCTGAGGTTCAACCTTGATCTTGTGATTGCCTTTGCGTTCCGCCACCCAAGTTGGAGAACATCAATTGAGGCAACCAAGTTGGGGTTCTCGTCGAGGACGGGCCAGCACATGTTGATGCTGCGGGAAGGTTTGGAAATTCCTAACTACTCGTTCTCACCGTTGGTTTTGGGAAGCAACAACATTTTAGCCGGAGAAGATGGGCTTGCATCTGTCAAAATTGATGACTTGGCATCAGCAATAACAGGATTAGAGATATTTAGGATTCGCAGATGCGCGGTCTGCCTTAAGGCTTTCTGGGCGGGGAACGTTTTGCAGTTTTGGTGTTGCAAGGAGTGCAAAGGTCAGTTGAAATCAAAGCTCAATAGAGTGTCGACATGGCCTGAAGAAGAGCGGGAAGAATTCAATCGAAAGAGACGAGAGAACTACAAGCTGCGTATGGTGGTAAGGAAGCCCATCACAAGAGAAGACGTTTGGGAAAGGGCACCCGTTCGATCATATCCTTGAACTGTCATACTGCGGGAAGTTAACGAGCTGTAGTAAAAATTGTAGTAACTCCAGACGTTCATGGGAGAACAAGGACGAACATGAGAATTCCGTAAACCCTTTATTTTGTTGGATTCTGAGCTTCCTTGTGCTTCAGTGAACACCCATTTGAGATTTCTACGAATCAAGAGGTCATAGGTTCGAATCCTGTCGGGTGCACCACATCAATCCTCAAGGCCCATTGGTCAATGATCAATGGGCCTTCGCAGTCTGGAGTCAGAGCCTGATCGGTTCAGGACAGGAGCCGGTACGAATTCGAGGGGATCGCTAGATCAAGATGTAACCCTCCCCTTGATAACCGGTCCGGTTTGAAGGTTTGCATACCCGGCCTTTTGCCAACCTGGTTCCAGACCAGGAAACCAGTGCCAGGTCACCACACGCCTTTGACCCGGCCCGGCGTTTTGGCGAATCACCAGCTGAAGTCGTAAGCTTATTCAATATCAATAATATGAGGTGTGCATATGAGAAGAATTACTTTTTCACTGCAGAGAATTGTTGCGTTAACTGCCGTTGTGCTATTCGCCGCAAGCGTAAGTCTGGCAAATACACCATTTAACATATCTTTCGTTTCCGGCCTACCTGAGAACGGATCAGTCGTGTTAGGCATTGGAGACGATCTGGCGCTGGACAGATTTGGCAAGGAACTGAATAGGGTAAGTAACTCCGGTCTTTCTGATGTGATAAAGAAAATGGGCTTCAAAGGCAAGAAGCTGACCTACGAAGTGATCCCTGCGCCTGCTGGCTCCAAATTCTCACGAATCCTCCTGGTTGGACTCGGCAATACCGAAGCACTAACCGCGCTCGATTGGCGGAAGATCGGTGATCTGGCTGTCAGAAGTTCTGTCAAACACTTTGGTAAAGCTGCTCCGATCGCCATCGATACCAATCCCCGGGGCACTGCGAATATCGCATTCGGTGCCTCCCTGGGAGCATACGGTTTCGACAAGTATTTCACTGATAAGGCACGACACAAACGCCAGTCTGAATTGATTGTTGCCAGTTACGATGCAAATGCTTCAGCAACAATATTCAACGCAGAACACAAGTCAGTAGCGGAGGGCGTCTGGTTCACCAGAGACGTATCCAATGAGCCTTCGAACGTGATCTATCCGGAGACTTTTGTCGCATTTTGGAAAGACCGTTTTGAAGGCTTGGATAACATCAAGATCACGGTCCTTGATGTTGATGACATGCTGGAAATGAACATGGGCGCCATCTATGGCGTGGGACGAGGCTCCGTACGACCCCCTAGGATCTTGGTCGTTGAATACAATGGTGGCCAGGCAGGCGACAAACCTGTAGCACTTGTTGGCAAGGGTATTACCTTTGACAGCGGCGGAATTAGCCTAAAGAACCCGGACGGAATGTGGGACATGAAATTTGATATGTCCGGTGCAGCCAGCGTAATGGGGGCGACTTATGGAATCGCCGGACGTGGAGCCAAGATCAACGTCGTTGCCGTGGCGGCACTGGCGGAGAATATGCCTGATGGTAATGCTCAGCGGCCGGCCGATGTGGTCAGGACCATGTCCGGCAAGACCGTCTCCATCCGCTCCACTGATGCTGAAGGGCGCCTGGTGTTAGCCGACGCAGTTTATTACACCGAGAGCAAGTACGAGCCGGCAATATTGGTCGACCTCGCAACCCTTACGGGATCAGCGGCACGGGCATTGGGTGATGATTACGCAGCGATGTTCAGCCGTCACGAAGAATTGTTCCAGGGATTTATCGATGCGGGTAAGGCGACGGGCGAAGAAGTTTGGCAGTTACCGCTGAACGAGAATCATTTCAAGGCGATCAAACATGATGTGGCCGATGTTATGAATTCCGGGCCGTCAGCACCGGGAGCGAGCGCCGGCGCTGCATTCATCGGGTATTTCATCAAGGACACAACCAAGTGGGTGCATTTTGACATTGCAGGTGTGGACATGACCACGAGCGCGAGGACCTTTCAGTCTTCCTCAGGATCGAGGAGTTTCGGTGTGCTGTTGCTCAATGAATACGTGAAACGTAACTATGAGTGACCTGCTCTGCACAACTGGTTCGGTTTAGAAAGCAGTACTGATCGGATTCAAAGAGTAAAAGGTTTGAATCCTGTCGGGAGCAGAACTCTAACTTTCAAAGCCCATTGGTAACCGACCAATGGGCCTGTCGTTTTCTTACTAGCTGTTTTCGCGACGACGAAACCGAACCGTGCCCGGTCGAGAAGATACCAAGCGAAGTTCCTGCGGGTTTCGATTCGTATCGGACTAGTTCTTCAGCTCCCTCTCTACCAGATATCTCAGATCAGATTCCGAAAGCCTCATCAGAACTTTGCCGTTAACAAAGATCGTCGGCGTCTTGCTTACGCCAAGCCGGCGACCGTCTTCCAAATCGCGCTGGAACTTGTCCATATAGCGCCTATCGTTCACGGCGGCCCTGAATTTCTCCGGATCCAGCCCAAAATCGACCGCGTATTTGTCGAACATAGCCGAGGCGTCCGGCTGTTCGGTCGCGGGCGCGCCATGGATGGTTCCCCATTCGGGCTGTTTTTTGAACACGAATTCCTGGGCTTCCCAGTATTTTCCCTGTTCTCCAGCCAATTCGATAAATGTAGCCGCAAGAGCCGAATTCGGATGCAAAGGCATCAATCTGGCGACCAGACGGGTCTTGCCTTTGTTCTCGTCGAGGACCCTCTTGAGTGAGTCGTGAAAAGCGGCGCAAGACTCACATTCGGGATCGTAGAATTCCACGATCGTTACAGGCGCATCTTCCGGGCCAAGCACCGGGCTGTCAGGTCTAATCAGATAATTGGTGCCGGTGTCCGGAACAGGCTCCGGAGCGGTCGCGCTTCGATAATAACTGGCTCCGATAATGGCCGCGATGACCACGAGGCCCGCGATAACTCCAAGCAGAACGGTTTCTTTCTTCATTAGATCAATCTTCAATATTCCTGTAAACAAATAGACAAAGAGTGATGACCAGAAACGCCGCAAGCCCCATAAGCGGGATCGTGATAAAGCCCGCGAGCTCAAGCTGCTTCGCAGTACAAGGTACTCCTTCGCTGCAGGGGGTCAGGGCCTGCGATATAAATCCGTAATAGAGCAAGTTGTGGTAGACCGAGATCGCGAGTCCTGTCAATGAAAACGGCATCGCGTAGGTCTTCATACGGCGGTCGCGGGTTACGATCCCGATCCCTAGAATAACGACAAGCGGGTACATCGCGATCCTCTGGTACCAGCAGAGATCGCACGGCGGCAGGTCCATCACTTCACTGAAAAAGAGACTTCCGACCGTTCCAACAAGCGCCACAGTCCATGCAATATAGGGAAGGGTAGTATTCAACGCGTTCGGGCCTGATTCTTTTCGCAGCATTTCTGTCTCTACAGTATATGGAAAAACGCTTCGTACCTGTAACGATCGTCACTTATTTTCGTCGGAATCGTCGTTTTGCCGACCCATTTCGGGTTTACCGTCAGGAATCGTTGTATTCGCGGACAAATGGGTATAGGGTGAAGGCACAACCGACAATAGCTCCCGCCTTTGTATTGCCGATAATGGCGCGTCCGAATTTCGGAAACGCAGCAGACCAACCAATAAGGAGAAGAACAAATGGCAATACCCGAGACAAAATCGATTACAGAGAACAACAAGACCATTACCCGTCGGCTGATCGACGAATTCTGGAACCAGGGAAATACCGATATAGCTGAATCACTCGTAGCACCCGAATATGAAAGGATCGAGTTATTCACCGACGAGGTGACCCGGGGAGCGGACGGACTAAAGGGCGCGGCAGCCGAATGGCGTGGCGCATTTCCAGACCTTGCACTGGAACTGAAAGAGATCCTGGCCGAAGATGAAAAACTAGCGTGTCACTGGACATTCACGGGAACACACATGGGCGACCTTAAGGGCACGCCTCCGACGGGAAAAAATGTTGAGGTCTCAGGCATCAGTATCCTTGAGTTTGAGGATGGCAAGATGACGAAAGAGATCATTTCTACCGACCTCCTGAGCCTGATGAAACAGCTGGGCGTGGTTTAGCAGCGGTTTCGATCAAGAGTATCGAGAGAAATCAGGTCCGGCCCATTGATCCTTGATCAGTGGGCCTTTTCTGTTTTCTGAATCATCTGCATCAGGGTTGGAAATTCGAAAGATGCTGAGAACGTGCCGCGCAAACAAAGATGGCCGAGTGATCGTCCTCAGTCTCCAAACGGCGGCCACAGGCCCATTCAGTGTAGCCGGTTTTCGCCCTTGCTCACCTGCGGGATTCCGACACCATTTGACTCCTGGCTTCTGCCTCCCGACTCCTGCCAATCGATCAATTCGGGAGGCGATACCTTGTCTATAAGTATGAGGCCGTCAAAATGCTTACTGAGTACCATCGATTTCGAACCGCTCAGGTCGATGAACGTGTCGCTGACTATCATCTCTCTTGAGAACACTGCGTTCGCTTCGTTTTCCAGGCCCAGATCGACAAAGTTCACCCGGCCCTTCAAATTGCCGATGATCTGCTTCAGATCGAGCTTTTCGCCATCAGGCGGTGACATCCTGGCTTCCCTGCCCGAATTTCCAAAGTACGAACCATTGCCGGCGAAAGTACCTAAGCTGTACATACGGTCGCCGAACTTCTGCGCCAGAAACTCGCCCATCACCTCTTCTTTCCCGTTGTGCCTTGCGATGTGGAAATTGTGACCTATGATGATGATCTTCCGGTCCTTGTAGAGGTTCTGGATCAGCCACGATACGTTGTCGGCCATCGCGGAATCTCTCGCCTTCCAACGCCTGCTCCAGTCCCTGTCCTTTAAGAACTGAAGCCTGAATCTTAGGTACTCGATCCTGTTCGCGAGCGTCTTTCGAACCAGCAGGTACGCTCTCGACTTGTTGTCGGAAGCGCGGTCCCAAAGCATCGAATCCAGTTCCTCATAAGCATCGGCCAGATCGAGCGTTTTCTGCCTCACTGTTTCGTATTCCGTCTTCGAGTTTTGAAGCTCACGCGATACGGCCGTGAACCGGTCTTCAAGCGTTTCGAAATGGACCGGATCGATCCTTCGTGCCTTTGCTTCCGCGCTCAGGAGCCCTCCGAAAGAACCGCCGGTCCTTTGAACATCGAAGCCGGCGAACGAGAGGTTTCTTGCTTTGGCAAACTCCATCAGCTCCCGGAACTCAACAGTTCTCCAAGGGCCGATAAAACCGAGAGTGAGAAAGGGGCCGTTTATCTCTTCCCGGCCGATGTCGATCGCAGCGACCTCGCCGATCACGGATTCAACGAGGATCACATCAAACCCCGCTTTCTCGTGAAGAGCCTTGACGAGGCCGTTGCGTGTAACGAAGACCTCTTTCGAGCCGTGATTGAACTCTCCGAGAAGGACTATCTGTTTCTTTCTGACCTTTTCGAGGACGGGAGTCCAGTCGCCCCCTCGATAATCTCTGTCGACCTCGACATCAAACGCCGATACTTTTGAATCCGCAAGAAAATCCTTGTGGGGAATCTGCCCGCTTACGGCGAGCATGTGAAGGAGGATCAGAAGGAAAGCGATTACTGCTTGCTTGGACATAGTTCGGATAGGCAAGCGAGGGTTTCGCCCGCAAGAAACACCCGGATCAGTTCTCAGCCCCTAACGGGACGATCGCAGGGCGAGCAGTTCCGGGGATTAAGCTTCGGAACAGCTATCAACCAAGCCAATTATTCTGCTTCCCTCTCAATGCCATCAGCACCAGCAGCACCGATATAATGAGGACGAGCCCCTGCAGGACGTAAACCGTAACACCTATCATCGCTCCAGCCCCGCTCAGCAGGAACAAAGAAATGTCTTGCAGGATGACCCCGATCAGCGAAAGTGCCAGCAAGGGTAGTGACCAACTCTTCTTAAGGATCAGTCCCAGCGAACCAAGCGCACCAAGGATTACAGCCATGCCGGTACCGACGACGGACCAGACAGGCCTGGCAGCGTAGATCGCCTGCTCCGCCTCACTAAGCTGTGCGATGTCCTCGGGCGATGCCATCAGGTCGAAAGCAAATGCGAGACACCCTAGCAGATTCCAAATGAACGCTAGTACTGCAACGGGAACAAACCATTTCGGTGCTTTACTCATAGTTCCTCCTTCCATCTACAGTCTTTCTATTTCCGGGGTATTCTAACCGAATCTGACAACAAGGCGAGAATTGAGCCCCATGCACAGTGGCTCGCGCCAAATGCAGTTCCAGTTAGACGGCTTGTTTATTCAAGTAGTGCGGGGGCTCGAGCTACCTGTACTCACAGGGTGCGAATGCTGGATCCGGGTTCCAGAGTAGCTTTTTCTAAAGCCGGGATAATCAAGAACCGGGGCCGTGGTTGCAATCTTGTTCAGAATCAGATTTCGCGACTTTTCGAGTATTTATCTTAACCGACGTTTAGAGACACTGCCTCGCGAATCAGGGCCTTGAATGCTGCTGCATCGACCTTTTCTCCCTCGAAGATATCTATCGCGCGGCGTGCCTTTCCTTTAAGGCTTGCATTGAATATCCCGGCGGGGTCGATCAGCGACGCGCCTTTAGGAAACGTAAGCTTTACCTTGTCCTTGTAAACCTCTCCGGTGCAGATGATCCCGCCGTGCGACCATACAGCGACACCGTCGGGATTCGTTGGCTTTCGCCATTTGATCTCTTCGATCGCGTCGGGATCGGCCTCATGTATAAGGTGCCGCATCCGCGCGAGCGTTTTTCCCCGCCAGTCGTCGATTTCCTTTTTGTCCTTGCCCATGTATTCTTACACCTCCGGCGAACAAACGCCTGTGTTCCGAGCTTTCGTAACCCTCAAATCCCGCGAGCAATTCATAAAGTCCGAGACTTAGGTTGAAGAAGTATGATACATACTGAGTTCGCAAACAGATAAACAGGTCGCAAAACTCACCGTACAAGCGACCAGAGGAAACTATAGATGAAGGTCATCTCAAGCATATTGCTGTTCTCGACGCTGATTCTCGCGACCCCCTTTCTTGGTAACACGATCACATTCCGGATCGACACGAATCACTCGAACATCGGTTTTGCAGTTCCGATCTCGGGCGGACTTTCGGAAGTACACGGAAAATTTTCCAGGTTTGATATGGACCTTGTGTACGACGAAAAGGATATTACCAGGTCGGCCGTAGAGGTTGCGATAGATGTTTCGAGCATTGACACGGGGATCGACCAAAGAGACGAACACCTCCGTACGGCGGATTTTTTTGACGTTCCGAACCACCCGAAGATCAATTTCAAGAGCAAGAAGATCGAAAAGAAGGCCGGAGAACTAATAATGACGGGCGACTTCACGATGCGCGGCGTCACGAAGGAGATCAGCTTCCCTTTCAAGATCGCAGGAAAAAGCATGAACGAGGAAGGTACAAAGCTTTCTATGGGATTTACCGCTGAGTTGAAACTGAATCGGACCGATTACAACGTCAACTATCAACATCAGGCCGTGCCCGGCTTCATCGGAAATGAGGTGACGGTCTACCTAAACATTCTTACCCGTCCAGCCACGGCCATGTCGGACAAGTGAGCTGGGTTTTTAGAAAAGATCCTCTCCCGGAATGTCCGCCGCCTGTTCGACCCATCGCTTCAGCTGATTTTCATCGATCACGTCGTCTTCGTGAATGTGAAAATAGCGTACTTCTTCGTGCTTCGATTTGACCGGAGGCGGCGGGTCGAGCGATGAGCCGTTCAAGAAAGTGATCTTGATGTACTTCGTAAAGCAGTGGTAGCTCAGAAACCAACCGCGGTCCTCGACTCCGTAGAACGGCGAGTTCCATCGGACGGCTTTCTTCACATCCGGCACCGTCGTCGCGACCAATTCGTCGATCTTCCTGCCTACGTCTCGTTTCCAGCCGGGCATCGCGGCGATGTACTCCTGGACCGGTTCGTCGCCGTCGGCCTTGGCAATCTGCGGGTTGCCTCCGGAGAGCAGAATTGGTTTTTTCATCTTCTTTCCTTCGGCCATCCTCTGTACCGATTCCCAGTCGACGAAGTCGATGCCATATTTGTAGCCCACAGCGCTAGCTGTGGCTGACGGCCCGACTATCATAGAGTAGAGCTCGGCTAAACGGGCCCGAATTCAGTAAAATCCCGATCGTTTTGAACCTTCTTCCACGAGTCGACAGCGTCCCATTCGTATGCCCAACATTCATTTGATTTCGTTACAAATCGAACGCTGAGACCATCGTCTTCCGGACAATAGACTATCGCTTGTACACCTTCGATCGGGCAATTGATGGCTTTGAAGTCTTCGGTCAATACGGTCTTCCCGAAGACATGATAGATAGGCTTTGACTCGATCGGGTAGCGGATAAAGTTAACAAGCCAGATGAATATGTTTGGGGGAAGATCAAGTGGAAAATGAACAAGAAATTGATTCCCGGTGTCCGTCACATCGATCCCCCTAGTAGACCAGTCTTGCATCGAGTAGAGTTGAATGAACTCGTCCAAGACAGAATCCAGTTCACTCCTCTTGCAGTTGGTCACTACTACCGTCTTGTCATTATCGATCGAACCCTCAAACGAAAACTGATCGGGTTCTTCCGGCGGAACCTCGATACGTCTGCGATTGAAGAAAGGCCAGAGGAGCCAGATCAGCCCCGCCACCAAAACGAGAATCAACAGGAAAAGATCAAATCGGTAGGACATATCGATATATCTTGTAATACGACTGATCTCTTCTATCGGTCGGCGATCTAATTCTTTAGACCAACATCCCAGTAGCTGTCTCCCGCGCCCGAGTGCTATCTGATCAGCCGCAAACGCGGCTCCTCCTAAACTGTTCTCTGCCTTTATTTGAGAGGCGGGCCATTTGATCTCGCCGTCTACGACGGCTTCAGATCTATCCAACCGAGAACCCACGGCTTGCGCCGTGGGCTATGCTACATCGCCGACTACGTCGGCGGAGAACTGGGTTCTATTCCTGTCTTCTGAATTCTTTATGCCCGTCGCTTGCGCTCCGGGTTCCGATTGCCGCCGCTAACGCGGCTGGTGTGTCGGTGGGACTCCTTTACCCCGCACTGCGCCTGCGGCTTGTATGGGGCTAACATCTACCCGTCCCTCCGGGACTCGGTCTGAGCTGCCAACCTACAGAGTACCCGGCGACGGCCCGAACTGTCTCCTGTCTTCTGTCTCCTGTCTTCTGTCTCCTGTCTCCTGTCTTCTGTCTCCTGTCTCCTGTCTTCTGTCTTCTACTTCAATCGGTCCAGTTTCCCTTTTCTCTTCACGATGTTCTTGTAGTCCCACTGGATCTCGCGTGATTTCCCGAGCCAGCGCTTCAGATCATCGAGGTCAACCTGGGCTACATCCGTGTATCGTATCCACGCGTCCTGGAACTTGCTCTTTGCCGTCAGGCCCTCTTCTTCGAAAGAGCGCCCGCTCCAGAACATAAGCCTGACGCAATCCTTCAGCTTGCTGTATCCCACTATAGGATTGCCGTCCAGAAACCAGACGGGATGCGCGTGCCAGATCTTGTTCTCGGCTTCCGGAAGATGTTTGTCTATCTCCCGCGCGAGAAGGTCACAGATATTATGATCCTCTTCTGTTTGGGATTCATTGTAGGCTTTTACATCCGTATGCATGCTCTCTGCGGCCTCTGTGTACTCTGTGGTGAGAGGGTATCTACCGTCAATTCTGGCACGCTGATCAGACTGACTCGACGAATCTGCCAAAATTGTCCAGTATCGACTGCCAGCCCGACTTCTGATACTCCGGATCGTTCTCCGTCTCGGCATCAAACGTCTCTCTCACTACCGTTCCGCCGTCTGCTTCCTCGAATTCAACGGTCACTTCCCGGCCGTCGCTCATCCGGTATGCAAGTGCACTGGGAGGTTCGACCGTCGTGTATTCGCCTTCGAAATCGAAACCCATGCTTCCGTCCTTCGCTTCCATCCGCGATGAGAACTTGCCTCCAACACGCAGATCAACCTCGCTCGCTGTCGTGTGCCAGTCGTCCGAGGCGGAGTTCCATTGTTTGATCGCTTCGGGATCGTTCCAGGCATCCCAGACTGTCTGAGCATCAGCTCTTACAAGTGTTTCGATCTTGATTTTCATTAGCAGTGGTTTCTAGTGCGCTTTCCCTATTTCGACGATCGAGTCGACTGAGTTGCCACCTTGATTCTCGTCCACTGCAATAGTTGTGTATGACGGCCCAATACGTAACTATCCGTCGACGTTGAAGACCTTGCTGACGATCCACCATCGGCCCTCGATCTTCAGAAGGTTGAAGAAGTCTGTGAAATTGTGGCCCATGTAAGACTTTTCAATAACCTTCGCCGAAGCGACTGTCCCAGCGATATCGATAGTTGCGACCGAGCCTTCAAATGGCTCGCCGCTTACTGCAGGCGCCGGATTGCCTTCGACGAACTCATAAAGACCTTCAATCGGGACCGTCAAAAGGTCCTCACCGAAATATCCGCACATCGTGGCGGTCGAATGAAATGCTTCCTTTAATGTATCGACGTTTCCCTCTCGAATGCCTTCGAAATAGAGATCGATCGTCTTTCGTACTCCGTCCTGTTCCAATGCTACTGCGTCCATGTTTTTGTCTCCTGTGGTAAGTTCTGATTGTTAATTGAATTAGGGTGGGCACGCTCCCTCACGGTCGCGTTTCCGCCATTGTATTCTGCTTTCTGTATCATGCCGCCGCTAACGCGGCTCGATCGTTGGTGAGGTGCCTGTACCCGGGACTGCGCCTGCTGCTTGTCCCGGGCTAACCTCCGTCGCCCTTTCAGGGCGAGAGCATCTCCGGTCTTCCGTCTTCGGTCTTCTGTCTTCTGTGTGCCCGTCGCTGGCGCTCCGGGTTCCGATTCCCGCCGCTAACGCGGCGTAAACTCAAAGGTGTCGCCTTTTACCGTGGGTGGCGCCCTACGGGCTTACCCACGGCTAAATGCATATCACCGCTACGCGGTTACCGACTTCTGTCTTCTGTCTCCTGTCTCCTGTCTCCTGTCTCCTGTCTTCTGTCCCCAGTCTCCTGTCTTCTGTCTCCTGTCTCCTGTCTCCTGTCTCCTGACTTCTGTCTCCCGTCTCCTGTCTCCTTACCATCTCAGAAACGGTAAACGATCGAGTTGCAATGCATACCGGCGCCGACCGAAGCCATCACGACCGTGTCTCCTTTCCTGATCTCAAATCCTTCCAGTTTTCCTTTCAGTATCAGGTCAAGCATTGTGGGGATCGACGCGACTGAAGTGTTTCCCAGGAACTGGATCGTCATCGGCAGTTTGCCCTTCAGGCACTCTTTGCCCATTTCGTAGAGATCCGCGAGGTTCTTCGCCATCGCTTCGATCAGCTTCTCGTTCGCCTGGTGAAAGAGGAACATGTCGACATCCGCGAGACCGAGACCCGCTTTGTCGAGGGTCTTCTTGACGACCTTCGGTACCCAGGAGGTGGCGTACCTGTAAACATCCCGGCCGTTCATCTTGAACCAGCAGACGCCTTCAACATCCTTCTTGTTCGATCTTCCAAGGTAAATGTTTGCGAGGTCCTCGTTGGCGTGCGAAAAGGTGGCATTTGAAAGGATTCCCTTTCCGTCGTCGTCCTTTGAGAACACCGCGGCGCCACAGCCGTCGCCGAGGATCATCGAATCCACGTCGTGCGGATCGAGCATGCGCGACGCGATCTCGATCCCGACAACGAGCACATTGTTCGCGTCTCCGCATTTGATCGCCTGGTGCGCTTGAATGACCGCCTGGAGCCAGCCGGGACAAGCGAAAAGTATGTCGTACGCGAAGCAGTCGTGATTGGTTATCTCGAGCGCGTTCTTGAGATAGGCTCCCATGTTCGGGACGGTGTGGAAGACGCCTTCATCGACAAGAATATTGCCTGAGTCGTGCGCGACGATGATGCCGTCGATCTCGTTCGGATCGAGTCCGGAATCCCTTAGAGCCCGTTTCGCGGCCTCGATCATCAGCGGCCTTGAATCCTGATCGAACGGCACATAGCGGCGCTCGCGAATCCCTGTGATCGCCTCGAGTTTGGCGGTCACCTGCTCGCCCGAAAGCTGATTCCTGGTTCCATCCTTGTCGTAAAAAATGTTGTTGTGGAATTCGCTGTTGGGAACAACGAGGTCGGGAAGCACGCAGCCGGTTCCTTTGATCGAGGTCATATGAAACGAGATTCTAGCACCGATTCGGATTTTCCGCAGGCGAGTTTCCGGCGTTGGAATTCGGAGTCCGCCCCAGGGTCGGATTCTAGAGTGATTTCAGAGCTTATCCCGCCAGGGGGAAGAACCAGACCTCCTTTGACTCGCCAAACAGCGGCGTTCCAACCTGGGCACTCCCGCCCGCGCTGACCTTTATGATCTCATTGTAATAAGTAATACCCGTCCAAAGGTCGATGTGGTCGCCTGTTTTCTTTGTCTGGCCTTTGCGAATGAAGCAGTTGTCAAAGTAGATCACGCCTTTTCTGCGGTGGAAGACAAACGGAGCCGATTCGACTCCTCCACCAGCGAATTTGATGGGCGGCCCCCAGCTTTCTGAAAGATATTTTGCTAGCTCTCGTGCTCCGAGAACGTGAGGCACGGTAAGTTTGCAGGACTTCCGGTTCTTATGGATCCGCTTCTGGTTCTTGAAAGCTTCAAGGTCGAATCCGCATCGGTTCAATGCGACGCTCATTCGGACCGCGCATTGGTTGGTTACCCCGGCTTTGCACGGAGCGTTGTCCACCTTGTAATCGTTGTAAGCCATGTTCATAAAGTGGAACGAAGGCTTGGTGACACACATTTTCGCTATGGGATTCCATTCTGGCATGATCGCATTTTCCTTTTATGATCTTCGGAGACTATTTTCTAGATCCGAACTTCGGTCGGGCACTGATTTAGAAAAGTATGATAATTGCCCGCAAACGAGTTCTCCTCTTGCTCGACTAAACGGAATCGAAGGCCGAAACCGGACGTCTCCGTTGAATTTGCTTTGTGGTTCGCTATCATTGCCGCACGAGCGTCAGGTGTGAGTGGTCCCGGGGAAAAAGCGGTTCTTACGCAAGCGGGAAGGATTTCTGTAGTCTCTCCAACAACCACTTGTTGAACAGGAGAACATATGCAGGTCAAGATAATCACTTTGGTAACGAACATTGACGGCGTAGGCCCGGGACATTCGGCAGTAGCTGTAGGGGACCAACTCTACACATTCGAAGACATGACGGGCGGCTGGTTTCAGTCGAACAGCGGCTGGAAGAAACTTCAATATGAGCCCTATCTCTCAAACAATGAGCACAGGCCGGCTCTTATCCAGACCATCCCTTCTGCCAATCCCCCTTCCGTGACAAAGTACGTGAACCAGTCCATAGCGGACGATGATGATTACGGAAGTTCCGGCGTCTGTTCACAGCAGGTGGCGATGGCCGTGAACTATGCCCTTCCGAAAGATGTTATCTTCAATCCGAAAGGGTTCGATACACCATTCGGCGTTTACTGGTGCGCCAGAAGACTGGGCCTGGTCTCAAGCGAAGAATATCTCTGGCCGGGAAAGAGCAGCGTACGATTCAGGACGTGGATGAACATTGTCAACAAACTTCAGTCCGACTACCCGATCGCTGCTGACAACATGGACCTGAATCCGTGATTACCCACCCAAACTCCGCCGTTTAGCGCAGGGCTTTGTTATGTAGTAGGGCGCGGAGTTCTGTACTAAACGTCAACGTGTCTCCACCGTTTAGTGCAGCGCTCCGCGCTGCGACCGACCTGAGCTCCCCCCTCCAGAAGCAGTGATGAACCGCGATCAAGCCCATTCTTTCGCATTCATTAGAGGTGCAATTGAAACCAACCGTAGGGAGTGATATAACTTACCCAAATTAGAATTATTATAATCCTAAACTGAACAAGGAGCGAAGGACCTTTCTATGACTGAGAACGGAAATGGCAACGGAAGCGGTTGCCCGTTTACAGGAGCTAAACGACATACCTCTGCAGGCGCATGGTCGAATGCCAACTGGTGGCCAAATCAGCTAAACCTGCAAATTCTTCACCAACATTCCTCGAAGTCCAATCCGATGGGCAAGGACTTCAACTACCGAAAAGAGTTCGAAAGCCTGGATCTTGAAGCCGTGAAACAGGACCTGCACAAGGTTATGACGGATTCGAAGCCTTGGTGGCCGGCTGACTACGGTCATTACGGACCCTTCTTTATCCGGATGGCATGGCACGGCGCAGGTACATACCGGGTGATCGACGGAAGGGGCGGCGGAGGCTCCGGCACGCTTCGTTTCGCACCCCTCAACAGCTGGCCTGACAACGCCAACCTCGACAAAGCAAGAAGGCTGCTCTGGCCGGTCAAGAAAAAGTACGGCCGGAAGATTTCCTGGGCCGACCTGATGATCCTCACAGGAAATGTCGCCCTCGAGTCCATGGGCTTCAAGACGTTCGGTTTTGCAGGCGGACGCGAAGACCTGTGGGAAGCTGAAGGCGATGTGTTCTGGGGACCAGAAACCGAGTGGCTGGCGGACGAGCGCTACAGCGGAGAAAGGGATCTTGCCAACCCGCTCGGAGCCGTTCAGATGGGTCTTATCTATGTGAACCCGCAGGGGCCTAATGGTAATCCCGACCCGATCAAGGCTGCTGTTGACATTCGCGAGACATTTAAGCGAATGGCGATGAACGACGAAGAGACCGTAGCCCTAATCGCCGGCGGACACACGTTTGGAAAGTGCCACGGCGCAGCGCCGGACAGCAATCTTGAACCCGAACCCGAAGGCGCGAACATCGCCGAGCTTGGACTGGGATGGAGAAGCAATTACGGGATCGGACACGGAGCCGACACCATAACAAGTGGACTTGAGGGCGCGTGGACGAACGAGCCTACCCAATGGAACAACGGGTACTTTGACAACCTGTTCGGCTTCGAGTGGGAGCTTTCCAAGAGTCCCGCCGGAGCACACCAGTGGAAACCGAAGGGCGGAGCTGCTTCCGATGCTGTTCCCGATGCTCACGATCCTGACAAGCGTCATGCGCCGATGATGCTTACGACCGACCTCTCGATGATCATGGATCCGATCTACCGGCCGATCTCGGAGAGGTTTCATCAGAACCCTGATGAGTTCGCAGACGCATTCGCAAGGGCCTGGTACAAGCTTACGCACCGCGACATGGGTCCGATCGAACGGTATCTTGGGCCGGAAGTGCCGTCAGAGGTTCTTATCTGGCAGGACCCTATCCCGAAAGTGGATTTCGAGCTTATTGACGACGCTGACATTGCATCGCTCAAAGAGAAGATCCTTGGTTCGGGAATGTCGATCGGCAGGCTCGCCAAAACGGCCTGGGCTTCGGCGGTTACCTACCGTGACTCCGATAAACGCGGCGGAGCGAACGGTGCACGTATCAGGCTTGCACCGCAGAAATTCTGGCAGGTGAACGAGCCCGAAGAGCTTCAGGAAACCATCGCCAGATATGAAGGAATACGTGACGACTTTAACAATGCTCAATCGGGAGGCAAAAAGGTTTCCCTGGCAGATCTGATAGTTCTTGGCGGATGTGCAGCGGTCGAAGCTGCGGCCAAAAAGGCAGGATTTGACGTAAAAGTGCCGTTCAGACCGGGCAGAAATGATGCCACCCAGGAGATGACCGATGTTGAATCCGTCGGATATTTGGAGCCGAAGACTGACGGTTTCCGGAACTATCTTGGCGACGGCCACGACGACCTGGCTGAAGAGCTCATGCTTGACCGTGCAAATCTGCTGACGCTTACCGCGCCGGAAATGACGGTATTGGTAGGCGGAATGCGTGCCCTTGGAGCTAACCACGGGGGATCAAGCCTCGGTGTGTTGACGAATCGTCCCGGAACGCTTTCGAACGATTTCTTTGTCAATCTTCTTGACATGGAAACGATGTGGAAGCCTACCTCTGAAGCAGAAACCGAATTCGAGGGTATTGACCGCGAAACGGAAGAGGTGAAGTGGACGGCGACCCGAGCTGATCTCGTGTTCGGTTCGAATTCCCAGCTCAGGGCGGTCGCAGAGGTCTACGGTGCGGATGACGCGGAAGCGAAGTTCGTCGACGATTTCGTCGCGGCCTGGGGCAAGGTGATGGAGCTCGACAGGTTCGACCTCGACTAAGTTCACCACAGTGATTGTACTTCGGCCCGCCGTTCATCGATCGGCGGGCCATTTTTTTGAGAAGTAAGAGATACGAAGCTATTGTTGTGCGGCCGAGTGTCCGGTTTCGCGAAATTCAGTTTGCGCCCGAAGCGTGTGGCGAAGGGATGCGACAAGCTGAAGCGTGTCGTAGATACGTCGCGCGAACTTCAGTTTGCGCCAGCCGATCGCGACAGGAATGTGTGAAAAGGTCAAGCAAACCTCAATTCGATCTGACCCATCGCCTTATATCCGACAGATGTAGAAGACTCCTGACTATTTTTTCACGCCTCAAAAGCCCTCCGCAGAACAGATTTTGCGGACCTTTTTCCTTCCTGCAATCGGGGCTTGAGCCCTCCGGTCCGACTCGAACCGCGTAGCCCCATTGTTTACAGCACCTTGCAGACACCTTTCGGATCTTGTATTCAAGATTTTCGAATTAGCGGAAGATCGGAAACATCTTCATTCATAAAGGGTTTCGGGCGCGAAGCCTCAAGATATCCGAATATACGTTGCAAATTCGAACCATTTAACGCTATATTTCAGTGTGAAAATCCCTTCAAAAAGGACCTCGTGGATGGAGACCTCGTCCCTAAGGTGACTTTGCGTCCTTCCATCGGACCGAACACGAAACATCTAAGGAGTATCAAAATGTCGTTTGTGCCCTCGAAAGCTTTTACTTTCGTTGCAATTCTGCTGTTGTCCCTGCTGGTTTCCGCCTCTTCCCCGCCGTTCTTCGACGATTGGCGCGAGGTGACTCCCGCTGAGCTTTCCATGACCAAGGGAAAGGTTGAAGCCGATGCCGATGCCGAGGCGATCTTCTGGGAAGTGAAGGTAGACGATGCGTCTGAAAACCTGGTTATGCGTCACTACGTTCGCGTAAAGATCTTTAATGAACGCGGCCGCGAGAAGTTCAGCAAAGTAGACATCCCGTATATGAAAGGGATCAAGATCAAGGACATCGAGGCCCGGGTGATCAGACCCGACGGATCGATAGTCGAATTGGACAAGAACAGCATTTTCGACCGTGAGGTAGTAAAGGCGAACGACGTTAAAGTGAAGTCGAAGTCCTTTGCAGTTCCGAACATCGAGCCCGGAGTCCTGGTTGAGTATCGCTACAAAGAAGTCCACCGGGGCAGTTCTGCTGACGACATGCGGATGGTTTTTCAGCGTGATATCCCGATGCAGTATGTCTCCTACCATTTCAAGCCTTACGGTTCCTTCATGAACCTCAGGTTTAACCTCGAGGGCAACGAGTTTGAGAAGGTAAAGGGCGGTTACTACAAGGTTGACATGAACAACGTTCCCGCGCTCAAGGAAGAGCCTTATATGCCGCCCGAAGACGAGGTTCGGAAGTGGCTTCTTGTCTACTATATGCAGACCAGAAGCGAGACCGTTTCAACATCCGACTTCTGGTCAACAGTCAGCTACTACGTCGCCAAGGCGTTCGACATTAAGGACACTCTCAAGCCCGGCAAGAAGATGAAGGCGGCCGCAGACGAGATCATAGGCTCAGCAAGCAGTGATGAAGAGAAGATCAGGAAGCTGTTTGAGTTTTGTCAGAGAAAGGTCAAAAACCTAAGCTTCTCACCCGAGATCTCTGAAACTGATCTTGACGAAATAAAGCTGAACAAGGATGACGACGACACCTACAAGAATATGCAGGGTCGCTCTTTCGAGATAAACAAGCTGTTCGCCTCCCTTGCTGACGCCGCCGGATTTGATACGAGAATCGCGTTTACGGGTGACCGTAGCGAACTCTTCTTCAATCCCGGAAAGGCGCATCCCTCCTTTATTCACCTTGCTGCAGTCGGGATCAAGTTTGCGGACGGCTGGCACTATTTCGATCCGGGAGACCCGTTCGTCCCGTTTGATTCATTGGTTTGGTACGAGGAGAACTCCGCTGTTTTCCTTCTTGCGTACAAAGATTACGTAACGACCAGGACGCCGATGAGCGGTTACAATTACTCGAACGCCAAGCGAAGGGGCGACTTTACGCTTGACGCCGACGGTACTCTCGAAGGCACGGTTGCGGTGGAATACACAGGACATCTCGCCTACCGGCAGAGGATCAAGAACTACGACGTTTCACAAAATCAAAGGGAAGAATTTCTCAAAGAGAACGTCAAAGAGAGAACCAGTACCGCGGAAGTAAACTCGGTCGCGATCGAGAATCTTAACGAGCCCGAGAAACCCTTCGTCTATAAGTACAAGATCCGCGTTCCGAACTATGCACAGAAGACCGGATCGCGCATATTCTTGCAGCCGGGTGTTTTTGAATACGGTTCCTCTCCGAGATTCGCAAGCACGGCAAGAAACTACCCGCTTTATTTCCAGTTCCCCTGGTCGGAGACCGACGAGATCAGCATCAAGCTGCCTGAAGGGTTCGTGATCGATGCAGGCGAGAAGCCTTCGCCCCTCGCCGATAGAAGCGGTGTCGGATCGCTGAAGATAGACATCGGCATTGACCAGAACTCGAACGAGATCAAGTACAAGCGGGAGTTCTTCTTCGGAGGAGGCGGAAACATCCTCTTCCCCGTCGAATCCTATGCGCCTGTCAAGATGATGTTCGACGCCTTTCACAAGGCAGACACCCACACGCTTACTTTGAAAAAGGAAGTGGCCGAATAAACATTCCTAGGCCGGAAGATCAAACAACGCGCAACAGGGCTGCCCGGTCTTCAGTCCTGTTTCGCATAGCACGCAAGAGGTCGGTATGTATCGAAGATCTTTACTTTTGCTCTCACTGATTATTTCTCTCTCGGCGGTCGCTGTTTCAGCCAGGACGGTCGACAAGGCACCGGCCTGGCTGCTCCAGGCCGCGTCAGTAAACGTCCCAAGCTACGAAAAGGATGTGCCCGCCGTCGTTCTTCTGAACGAACAAAGGGTGATGGTCGAAAGTGATGGCGATCTCAAGATCCTTAACAAGTATGCGATCCGGATCCTAACGCTTGAAGGCAGAGGACTCGCAGCGGCAAGGGTCTTCTATCTTGCAAGTACAGAGAAGATATCCGACTTTGAAGCGTGGACGATTGACGGGCGCGGAAGTGTCAGAGAGTACTCAAAGAAGGAGATGCTCGACATTATTTCCGATCCCGACGACGTATATAACGAAGGGCGCGTAAAGGTGATCGATGCGTCCGGCGAGGTAGGCGTGGGGTCGGTTTTCGGCTATACGGTGACCTCCGAGTACAAGCCGCTTTTCTACCAGGATACGTTTCAGTTCCAGACCCGGCTTCCAACGATCCATTCTCGCTATCAGCTTGACCTTCCGAGCGGATGGACTGCGAACAGCCGTGTCTTCAATCACGAAAACTTTGAACCGAACGTTTCGGGCACCACCTACATTTGGGAGATGCGGAATCTGGATCCGATCCCGCCGGAGCCGCTGAGCCCGACAGTGACCAATCTCGCGCCGTTCGTTGCGGTGAATTTCACACCCGATACCAACGCACCGGTAGCCAACAAAGTCTTCGGCGACTGGAAAGACGTCTCGCTTTGGGCGACCCCGATGTATGACGAAAAGGTCGTCTTGAATGATGAGATTGCTGCGAAAGCACGCGAGCTGACCGCCGGCCTGGAAACCGAGCTCGAAAAGATCAAGGCGATCGGACAATACGTCCAGAACCTGCAGTACATCGCGATCGACATAGGCGTCGGACACGGAAACGGATATCGGCCGAGGGCTTCGGACCTTGTTCTCGACCGGGGCTACGGAGACTGTAAGGACAAAGCCACATTGATGCGGGCGATGTTGAAAGCCCTGAAGATCGAAGCATATCCCGTCGCTATTTACTCGGGCGATCCGACCTTCGTGAGAAGGGAGTGGGCTTCACCGAGACAGTTCAATCACTGCATCATCGCGATAAGGATAGGCGCAGAGACGCATTCGCACGCAGTGATCGAGCACGAGCAACTCGGGCGCCTTCTGATGTTTGACTCGACTGACGACCTGACACCTGTCGGCGACCTGCCTTCTTATCTTCAGGGCAGTAATGCCTTGATCTTTGCAGGCGAGGCCGGTTCGCTTGTCGAGATGCCGATCATTCCCGCGGAAGCGAACGGTCTGTCGCGAACCGTAAGCGCAAAGCTGAACGAGAACGGAAGCATCAGCGGAACGATCACCGAGCTTACGCAGGGCCAGTCCTCGACCTATGAGCGATTGCTTTTCAAGAAGAACGCGAAGGACGATTACCGAAAGGCGCTTGAAGGCTGGCTGACCAGCGGCGCCACGGCCGCCCGCCTTGTGAGTTTCGAGACAAATGACAGGTTCCTTGAATCGAAGTTCGATCTCAAGGTCGATTTCGAAGCCCCTGCCTACGGCCAGTTGATGCAGAACCGTCTTTTGATATTCCGTCCCGCGATCGTGAACCGCGCGCGCTCCATCTACCTGACCGAGAAGGACCGGAAGACGCCTGTACAGATGGAATCGACTTCGTTCGTGGAATCTTCCCAGATCGCGCTCCCGGAAGGATTTTCGGTCGACGAGATACCAGAGAATGCCTCGATCGAGACTCCGTTCGGCTCCTACTCGACGAAATTCGAGATCAAGGATGGCAAGCTCCTTTACGAACGAAGGATGCAGCTGGAAAACAGGATCGTGCCCGCAGAGAAGTATTCGACGGTCAGGGACTTCTTCAGCAAGGTCCTCGATGCCGAGCAGGCGGTAGTTGTCCTGATAAGGGATTAGGAACAAGGGCGGCTCCGGCCGCCCTTCATTTTTGAACCACGGATCTGAACGATCTTAGGTTCCAAGTTCCAGGTTCCAAGTTCGGAGGCTTCTAAGGATTTCTGAAAGGGAAATTCTTGTGCATTCAGTTCTTGGCCATTTGAAATCTGAAATTTGAAATCTGGAATTCGGACAACTTCCGAGTTCCGAGTTCGGAGGCTTGTAAGGATTTCTGAAAGGTAACTTCTTGTGCACTCAGATCTTGGCCATTTGAAATCTGAAATTTGAAATCTGGAATTCGGCCGAAGGCCGTCAATTCAGCTGAGTGCCGGAGCTCCTGACAAAGAGCCCGGGGCTGCATTTTGTTTACCGGGCTCCGTCGAATTTTCATGGGCTTACCGAAGACCCTTCTTTTAAGTCATTTTCTATGTCGCATGCCAAAGGCCAGAACTTTCCCCGCGAACTCGGCCGATACCAGATCGAAAAAGTGCTCGGTGAAGGGGGAATGGGGACCGTTTATCTTGCCCGCGACTCCCGTCTGGCACGGCCTGTGGCGCTAAAGGTCCTTTCCTCGGATGTAGTGAAGGACAGGGACCGTGTGGAGAGGTTCAAGCACGAGGCCCGGTCCGCGTCCGCACTCAATCATCCACATATCCTGACCGTCTACGAACTCGGTGAGGCCGAGGACGAAGGTGGTAGGCCGGTCCATTACATCTCAATGGAATTCGTCGAAGGGAGTACATTTGACGAACTGATCTACTCGAACAAGGCCCGGGATTCAAAGATCATCCAATTTCTTGCACAGGTTGCGAAAGGACTTTCCAAGGCGCACAGTGCAGGGATCGTTCACAGGGACCTGAAACCGGAGAACATAATGGTCTCTGACGACGGTTACGCAAAGATCCTGGATTTCGGACTTGCCAAGCTGACCGACACCGAAACGGTCCTCCACGAACTGCAGCAGCATCGATCGCGATCCGGGATGATCCTCGGAACGCTCGGATACATGTCCCCGGAGCAGGCGAAGGGACTGCGCGAGATCGACCACAGATCCGACATCTTTTCGTTCGGCTGCATTCTCTATGAGGCGATCGCGAGACAGAAAGCGTTCGAATCTGACATCGCGATCGATTCGCTGCACAAGATCGTTCACAGCGATCCGGTCCCCCTCTCCGAGGTTGCTCCCGGACTTTCCAGCGAATTGGTCGAACTCGTAACAGCGTGCCTGCGAAAATCCCCTGATAAAAGGCCGTCGAGCACAAGTGTGATCGCAGAAAGCCTCGAGAGGCTCGCGGCGGGATTCACAGAAGCGTTCCCCCCTGCCGTGCCTTCTTCGGACGCAAGGACGATCATACGGAACAAGGCTTCGACACGGGAAGGCAGCTCCCTGTCCTTTTCCGGACAGCGCCGCCAGGTGACCGCAATGTTCGTCGACGCATCGGCAATAGGGGATTTGCTCGAGGAACTTGAACCCGAGGAATCGTTGGAGATCGTCAACCAGATATGGGACCTTCTCGGCCAGCGGATCGATAAGGCAGGCGGAAAGATCGGTGAACGGCTTTCGTGGACCGGACTTGCCATCTGGGGATCCGAGAGAACGAGCGAGAGCGATCCCGAGAACGCCGTCAGGACCGCCCTCGATCTTAAGCAGTCCCTTAACGTCGTTCTCGAAGATCAGCTGTCTTCGATTCTCCATCTTTCGAAGGCGGACCAGGAACAACTCGAACAGGCGGGTCTGCTCAGAGCAGGAATAAGCACCGGCACGGTGATGGTCGGCAACAGCCGTGACACAGGGGAGTTTCTGACGTCTGGTACTGCAGTGAACTCCGCGAGGCGCCTATTGTCGAAGTCTTCACCCGGTGAGATCTTGATCTCGCACGACACCTACCGCCACGTTCGCGGAGTGTTCAAGGCCCGGGAAACGTATCTCAAGCCGGGATCGAGGCTCGGCCAGGGAAACCGTGCGAAAAGGACCTACGCTGTCTTCGGCGTAAAACCGAGGGCATTTCGAATGGGGACGCGCGGTGTCGAAGGGATCGAGACGCATTTGGTCGGCCGCGAAGCAGAACTGATAAGACTTCAGGGTGCGCTTGATGCGGCTGCGGAAGACAAGGAACTGCAAGTAGTCACAATCGTCGGTGAGGCCGGCATTGGCAAGTCACGGCTTCTTTTCGAATTCCACGACCGGATCGAGCTGGCAACGGCCAAGTATTTTGTTTTCAAGGCGCGGGCATTTGAGGCAATGCGCGAGACCCCTTTCTCGCTGATCAGAGACCTGTTCGCTTCCAGATTTGATATTGGGGAAAGCGATCCACCGCAGATCGCTTTCGAAAAGTTTGTCGATGGTGTTCGCGGATTGGCGGGTGAACCGGACAGCGGATTCGGAGATCCTTCCCAGGTGGAGATGAAGGCGGCGTTCATTGGCCATCTGACTGGTTTCGATTTTTCTGAATCACCCCACCTGAAAGACATCATAGGAGACGAAAAGCAGATCCGGGACCGTGCCTTTCTTTATTCCTGCCAGCTTTTTGAGTCGGTTTCGACCCGCCATCCCACAGTTCTCTATCTGGATGACCTTCATTGGGCGGACGATGAATCGGTCGGCTTTCTCGACCACATCGCGACGAAATGCGCGGATTGTCCGATCCTGATGATCGAACTCACGCGTCCTCACTTTTTCGAATCGAGGCCGCACCGCGGCGAAGGGAAAGAAAACTGGCTGCGCCTTGATCTCCAGCCTCTTACGAAAAGAGAGAGCGGCAAACTGGTCTCCGAGATCTTGCAAAAGGCCGACTCCGTCCCCGAAGACCTTAGGGATCTTCTTGTCTCCAATACGGAGGGCAATCCCTTCTATGTAGAAGAGCTCGTGAAGATGCTGATCGAGAAGTCAGTCATCGACACTCGCGGCGATTCCTGGACCGTCGACTCGGAACGGCTTGGCGGGATTTCCGTCCCATCGACGCTCACCGGCGTACTTCAGGCACGGCTTGACCAGCTCGCCCATTGGGAGATGCGCGTTCTCCAGCGAGCCTCGGTCATCGGACGCGATTTCTGGGACTCGGCACTGAAAGGGTTCGAGACCGAAGTGAACGTACCCACCATCCTCGAGTCTCTGCGCAGCAAGGAACTTCTCTACCGCAAAGAAAAGTCTACTTTTGATGATTCCATAGAGTTCGTCTTCAAACACGCATTGCTGAGGGACGTGACATACGAAACCCTGCTGATCGAGGAACGACGACGATGGCATCTAGAAACAGCTGAATGGCTCGCAAATGCAAAGGACCGTCGAAAGAACGAATATCTTGCTCAGATCGCCGAGCACTTTGAGAAGGCTGGGAACCTCGAACGATCGGCGGTCTGGTACGGAAAAGCTGGCGACCAGGCGAGGCGAACTCACGCTCTGGATACAGCTGAAAGACTCTACCTGAAGGTGCTTGCGATTGCTGACCAATTACGCGTCGATGAAAGTTACGGCGAATTGGACCCGGACGATGTGATGGGATTCAAGCTGAACCTGGGTCTGGTGCTTCACGCACAGGCCCGATTCAAAGACGCGGTCGAAGTGTTCAACGATCTGCTCGAAGTCGCGAAGAGCCTCGGAAGTGATCTTTGGCAGGCAGAGGCGCACTGGGGGCTCAGTATCTCGAGGTTCGAAAACGGCGACAACAGCAGTTCGCTCGAGAACGCGAAAACGGCCGTCCGTCTCGCCAGCATTTCCGGTGATTCAGGAGGCAAAAGGGCAGCGATGCTGAAGGCAAAAGGACTCTTCCGCCAGGGCCGTTCGCTGATCTCGCTCGGAAGGTTCGACGAGGCGGTTGAGATAGCTGAAGAATGCTTGAAATTGCTGGACAAGGTGGGAGACGGTGCGGCGATGGTCAAAGCAAACAGCCTCCACCTTCTTGCGGCGGCCAATATGTTTCTTGGCAGATTTAAAGAGGCTTCAAAATACGAACTTCTCGAAGTGGAGGTGTCCAGGAAGAACGGCGATCTAAAAACGCTGGGCAATGGACTCAACAGCCTGGGGTTTCAGGCCTATATGCAGGGCGATGGAAAGAAGGCGATCGAGTCTTACGAAGAGTCGCTGGAAATAGCCCGCGAGATCGGCAACCGGACAAATGAATTGATGGTCTCGAGCAACATCTGTGGTGCCAAGGTCCTGTTGGGCGAATATGCGGATGCGGAGAGCGAGTTGACTTCAATAGTCGACGATATAGGGGAAGAGGGATATTTTCTTTTGCCTGAGATGTATCGTTTCATATCCGAGGCACAGATCGGACAGGGCAAGCTAAAGGAATCATTGACATCCGCCTCACGATCCCTGGAAATGTCTCAGAAGAACGAGGACCAGGAAACATTGGGAGAGGCCTGGCGCGTTTTGGGCATCACAGCTTCCCGCCTGAACCAGAGCATCGAGCTATCGGAAGGCTCGCACACGGCAACGGACTGTTTCGAGAATAGCATTGCGATCTTCGAAAAAGTCGGGATGGAGGCCAACCTTGCCCACGCCCTGCACAATTTTGCGACTCATTGTTCGCTGACCGGAGATGCCGCAAGCGTAAGAGACCTGTTGGAACGCGAGAATGAGATCTCCGAACGGCTTGAACTGAGAACATCAGAGAAAAGCCCTTACTTCAAAATCCGGACGTAGCGCTTTTCAGGTTCCGAGTTCCGAGTTTCAAGTTTCAAGTTTCAAGTTGCGCGTTAATGATCTCATCAGCACGGCAGTCTCATTTGCCGTTTCTAATCTGAAATGTGGTATCTGATATTCGGCCGAAGGCCGACCCGCAAGCGCTGCTCTACATAACTCAGCTTGTTGTGCATCCAGCCGTGCTTCGCACGTCTTTTGCAGCGCAAGCGCTGCTCTAAACGGTTCTGCGTTCCGCTTACCGCTCACGGCCCTCTGCTCACCGCTCACCGCTCACTGCTCACCGCTCACTGCTCACCGCTTACCGCTCTCTGCTCACTGCTCACCGATTACCGCTCACTGCTCACCGCTCACCGCTCTCTGCTCACCGTTCACCGCTCGCCCCCGTACGAAACCGCCTGTGCGGAGCGTCGGAAGATCGCGTTCAAGAGCATCACGTTCAAGCCGTCAAGATACGCCCTGATGGTCGGATCCTGCGTGAATCCGACTACGTTTCCTCGGCCGGAAGGCTGAACAACGACGAATGGTTTGAACGCCAGCTGTTTACGCGTCTCTTCCCACATATAGCCGCCAGCCAGCAGATCATCGGGACCGGCGAAGTATGCGGCATTGATCCCGTTATCCAGATCTATCGGCGTGAATATCGCGTTCCCCCGGAAGATGGCGTTTACAGTTTCCTCCACGCCTGCGGTAACCCAGTGATTTCGATCTGTCTTCGCCCTCACAAGGACTCCGGCAACCGAGTCAGGAGAAGATACGTTCGCGTCGATCATATCCTTGAACTGGTCTTCGCTGGTTATCAGTTTGCCGGGAACTCTGGCCGCAGGCTCGGAAGGCTTCTCGCCTGCAACAGGTTTTCCGTCCTTGTCCGTCTTGACCGCGTTCTCCCTTGAGATCGCCAGCATGCCCGTTCCGGGATCTGCTAGGAACGAAACCGCGCCACTTCCCAGCCCGATCAAGGTCCCGCCACCGGCGACCCAGTCCTTCAGTCGGCTCACCCCGCCGCCGCCGAGCACTCGCGAGTAGCCGAATCCGTCGGGAAGAATGATAACGTCGAACTGCGCGATATCCCTCGACCCAAGTTGGGAGGTCCTGACCGGAGTCACCGGAAAACCGTACTGTCTTTCGAGTATGAATCTCGTTTGGCCCGCCGAGTATGATGAAGTCGGTTCATCCCACGCGATCGCGACCCTTGGCCTCTTGATAGCGACTACATTGTCGCTTCCGAAATTTATGCCTGACTCAACCCAGCTGCTATTGGTCGAAACGACTTCGGCGCCTGTGGTCCGCGCAAGTTCGGAAAGCGTAGCCCCCAGGCCGGAAGGGTTGTCGGCATTCTTTATGATCAGCGTGCCCCGCGGATAAGTCCTGCCATTCTGCAAGAACACCTGGTCTGCGCTGAACACACTCAGGCCCTTTTTCAGGGCGCCAGTAACGAGCTTTGCAGCGGCGGATGAACCCCACGGAACTAGATATCCGACCGATGCGGCTCCTCCAGAGACCGATCCTGGCGTTACAGCCTGCGGAGCCACGTTCTGAAAAGAACCCGGTAAAGCCTGTCCGCAGGGCACCGCCTTAACGTTGAACATTATCGGAAGCGACCACGCGGTGATGTCGTAGATCTCGTCGGGAAGTCCCCTGGCGCGCCGCTCTTCCTGCACCTTTATGAATTCCGGATCCATAGGAACATCGTCGTCCAAAAGATTCCTTATCAGTTTTCTCGCCGGCTGCGCGGTCGAGATCCCATAAGAACCAGCCGGATAGGATGTACCGCAGACGGTACCTGCAGAAGACGTCTGGCCGACCTCGACCCCCTGCTTGTAGAGCAGATTTGCCAGTTTGTCGACGAGCGATGCGTCGCCAGTTCTAGGAAGGATGAACGAGCGTACCGAGCCTGTCCGGCCCGCCTCGACCTCCTCCTTTCCGTGCTGGTAGAAATCGCTCAGCAGCCTTTCGCGGTTTACCGCGGTCGTCTCGGCCGTTGAGATCGAGGCGACAAAATGATGCCTGACGCTTTCCCTGAAATGCATCAGTTTGCCGTTGCTTTTCCTGACGATCAGTCCTCTTACCGAAGCCTGTTCGTACGTCATTCCGACCGCGCCGTAGAGCATCGGCCAGCTGTCGCCGTACCCCGGATACAAGCCGTCGAAGATCTCGCGCGTGTAATAGTCAAAGCCGAACCGGTCGAACCACTTCGCGTTGTTCTTTCCATAAAGGTCCGTGTTCCGGTGCTGCTGCTCAGTCTTGAAAGGATTGTAAGGGACCGCTTCCGGCCCAAAGTAATAGGTCGAGTTCGTGCCCATCTCGTGAAGATCGACCACAACGACGGGCCACCATTCCTGCAGCGCTTTTATTCGCCCTTCGGTCTCCGGCTGGGTCAGCGAGATCCAGTCGCGGTTCATATCGAAGAAATAATGATTCGTCCTTCCGCCCGGCCATGGCTCATTGTGCTCCGCTGCGAGGGGGCTTTCCTGAGGCTCAAGTCCTTCGGCGACATTGAAATTGTGCACGAACCGGTCGCGTCCGTCGGGATTCTGTGTGGGATCGATGAAGACGACAGAATCAGCCAGGATCTTGTCTACGACATCGTTTCCGGTAGCGGCGAGCAGATGATATGCCGTCACCATCGCTGCATCCGGCGAAGAGATCTCATTCCCGTGAACCCCGTAAGCCAGCCACGTAAGTGCCGGGGTATTTGCGATTATCTGCCTCGAATCCGAGTCGCTTGTGACCCTCGGGTCCGCCAGACGTTTCATCGAATCGCTGATCGAATCCAGCCGCGCAATGTTTTCTTCTGACCCTACGGCCGCGTAAATAAGCTTCTTCCCTTCCCAGGTACGGGCATACTCGAAGAGCTTGATCCGTCCGGGTTTGGCCCGTTCGAGTGCCTCAAAATATTTCATCAGCTCGCTGTGCGAAGCGATGCGCTCGCCGGGTTCAAAGCCGAGCACCTGTTTGGTGGTCGGGACCGAAGGGTCGTACTGCGTCCCGGGCCAGAACTCAAAATTGTCCTGTCCGAAACCGATGGCAGCAAAGCATAAAAGCAGGCCGAAACAAAGCGCGTGGATTCTCTTCATCTTGTTCTCCGAATTGATGTTGTGGGGTTCAGAATTTATACCACCACAGGAAAGTTCTTACAAATCCCTTGGCACTACACTTCGTCAGCCGATTCGACGGGAAATCTGCGGCTCCGTCAGGAGCCAAAGGTCTGTAGCACAGATTCGCCAACATTGATCCCAGCCCCATCGGGGCTGAATGTTCTTGGCGCAGATTGCACTTTCGGCGGAGCACAACTCAATTCAGGTTCGCCTATCTATCCTCTACGGGCCCGACCCCGAAATCAGCCGGCTGAAGCCGGCCGGGAATTTAATGCGACCCGTGATCCCCCCGTTGAAACGGGGGGCAACTGATACGGTGGATCAGGATATGAAAGATGCCACGTACGGTCACCGATCGCACCGAGAATGCGACGGAAACTCTCCTCTCGATTCCAGGTTGAGGCACTCCTCAAATGCTGATAACATTGGACTTCCCTTCTCGGGGAGCTTCCCCGAAGTGTAATTTCGTCAAAATCAGGAGAAGTCATTTGAATACAAGTGTTACCCGTCTGACAAAGATGCGATCTGCGTTCTGTCTTTTCGTCATTCTTCTCGCTGGTTCTTACCAGTCACCGGCACAAACCGGCCCTCTGAATCTGGGCCAGATCCTGTCTGAACTTCAATCGAAAAGCAGCGTGATCACCCTCGCCCAGAAGAACGAGGCCATCACGAAAAGCGTGCGTGAAAGAGGAGTGACTTTCAAACCAAATGCGGAGATCGAAAAGGAGTTGAGAAATGCCGGCGCCTCAACCACGCTGATCTCAGCAATCAGGGCGAAGGCGCCCGGCACATCAACAACAGGGGCGAAACCAGATGCAAGCCTTGAAAGCCTGCGGATTGAGAACAATGAGGTGGAGAAGGGCCTGAGCGGGGTTCGCATCATCGCAAACTTCAGGGTCTACAACCTGAAGGAAGTCTCCTCTGACATTGTTTACCGTATTCAAAGCAACGGCACGTTCTTGAAGGGCTCCAATCCGGATTACAGCACCAAGTCCGGCGAACTTTCGGCGCGGAGGCTCTTGAGGCCTTCGGCCGACTCGACGGTCTTCAAGGACCTCGCCGCTTTTCTTCCGTACAAGGAGCTTGGGCTACCGGCGGGGACGCACGCGGTCAAGATCGACGCGGACGTGATCCTGCGGGACGGGACGATGGTGAAACACCTCACGCTTCAGGATGCGTCGATAACGGTTCCGAGCAACTTAACGCCAGCCCCAACCTCCACGGGCGGATCAGCCGCGGCGAAGTTCGAGAAGATCTGGATCGACTATGATGTAACTCAGGAAGGAAGCCTGGGAATGCTGGTCCACGTCACCGCCACGATTAGCGGGATGAAGGACAAAGAAGCGTACCTACAATTGTTGTTCGAGAAATCCGACGGAACTGCATTGAAGACCAGTACGACCCGCTTCCGGAGCCCTGACGGCCAAACAGCGGGCTATTCAAGCCTTAAACCGATCTACGACTCGGCGAGGTTTAACGACATTAAGGTCTTTGTTCCGTATAGCGAGTTCAATCTCCCGGTCGGGAAGCACAGGTTGAGGATCCACGCCGATGTGGTGAACACCGACTATTCGCAGCTGGGCCACCTTACCTATCACGATTTCGAGTACACAAGAAACCGATAGGTTATCAACATATGCAATCGAAAAGAGACTGCTTGTTCCGGGCAGCCTCTTTTTCTTGTCACGGTTCGAGTGATTAGCCGGGCGGCTGAAAGTTGTAGACGATAACGCCCGAGACCTGCACAGGCACGCCGTCGACATAAGTTGGGGAAAATCTCGCCTGCTGGGCTGCGGCAACGGCCGCCTGCCTCAAAAGGGGATGGCCGGAAACTGCATTGGCGGAGACCACGGTTCCCTGCTCGTCGATCACAACGGATACATTTACCGTCCCAGAGGCGTTAACTGCGCGGGCGGCAGCGGGGTACTCGGGAAGAGGGAGATCTAGTGCGGTCCCGTTGAGAACGCCTTTAGAAACCCTGTTCGGGGCATCCGGCGTCGAAGGTGGAGGCGGTGGCGGCGTCTCGTCGTTACCTGCCTGCTCCGACGAATCTTCATCATCCGTCTCCTCTGCCGGTTCCGGAGCTGCCTCGTAATCCACCGTTGCCACTTCGGCTACATCATCGCCTGAATCGTCCGCATCCCTGCTTTCGACTCGTGCAAGACGCCCGCCTAATAACTGGTATTGTTCCAGAAATCCGGACCTTTCGATAAGAACCTGCCTGCTTTCGATACCGGCAACCCGGACCGACCCACCCGACACTCGTTCGTCCAGGAGAAGCCTGTATCCGGATCCATCGTTCGCAAAAAGCGCGACATGCGAGGATCTCGGTTCGCCGTCGGTACCAATTACGAATGCCGAGGCGATATCGTCATCGCCATCGCCGTCAAGATCGCCGAACGCTACGGTACGGTCAGAACTGATCTCTTCAAGCGGCCTCGAACGAGAACTCCTTCTCGAACCGGAGATGACTTTGGCAACGTGATCATCGACTACCTTGTTCACTTCGGAAGCGATCTCCGCAGTACGGCGCTCGGCTTCTTCTCCATCGCCAAGATGGGCTCGCATTACATACCCGCGCTTTCCGCGGAACGAAACGTAGAGCCAGTCACTGCCGTACTCACTGCGGAGTACCTCAACGATGTCGCCTCTCTTAAGAGTCGCGACCTCGTAAGAATCGCTTCCCGGCGCGGTGTAAAGTGTTACCGACTCTTCTTTTACTGACAGCGTCGACTGTGCAAACGCCCCAAAAGCAGCGGCCAGGACGAGTGATGCGATCATTATCGGTTTCATAGCTTTAGAGGTTTGGAAGAGTTCGTCAACATTCACGCTCAAGAAACGGAATGGTGGCTTTGTCAGACAAATAATAGCACCGAATGATGGAAGCTTGTCACTAAAGTTCAAGAGATTTTAGGCAGATTCCGCTTCGCGGGTCCTCGCATTGTGCACGACTTGGCGCCTTGAGTAAGACTCTTTCGCCTGTGCTGGTTAGGTCCGGAGGCTGTTGCACGGCGGCGGCTCGACTGGACCTGCAACGTCAATTGCCCTAAGGGGTTTCCGTGCGGCATGCTACAACGGCTCGGAATCGAGGATGATGCTTGAGTTCCCAAGCGAATTTACAAGATCGACGATCTCGATCACGTCTTCATACCGCGTTTCAGGTGCCGCGGATATGTAGTACTCCGCAACAACAGTCTCGAATCCCAGGTATTCTGTGCGCTCTTCATCGAGGTCAAGGATGACCACCCGTTCCGATCTTTCTTCGACTATTCTGGAGAGCCTCTCGCGGAGAAAGCTTAGGTCTTTGCTCGAACCCAGGATCTCATTGTTCAGATAAACGATTCCTTCATTGTCCACTCGAATGTGCAGAAGCCCGCAATTAGAAGCGTCGGGCACTCGTGTCTTGTACCACCCCCAGCCATCGACCAGGTTTACATTCACGCGATACACAGTTGGAATTGGAGCCTCCTGCGCTTTCAAGCCGAGGGCGACCAACGAACTAAATAGAAATGCCGCAAAAAGAGGTGTCCAGCGACTGTACTTGACCACTAGTTGACGAGGGGTTGTTGATTGGTTCATACCGGGTTTGAGTCGTAACTGCGGCTGTCGTTCCAGAATAAAATGGCCCTGTCTCGCTGGACCTTACAGAAACCCGTCTACGCTCGACAAACAGGTGAGATAAACCGAGGAGTTTCGTATCGATCAGGGAGCAGGCTCTACGCTTTTTGAGTGGATAGGTTCGATGATAACGCTCGAACTCCCATGAGACATCAGTATATCGACGATCTTGATCAAATCGTCATACTTCATCGCAGCCGGCGCAACTATCCTGTACTCCCCTACAACCCACTTCGAGCCGAGGTATTCAGCGCGGTCGTCGTACATCTCAATGATCGCTTTATTGCCTTCCCGCCATTCGAGAATCTCATCGATGCGGTCCTTGAACGGATCGAGATTCCAGAGCGAGCCATTCGATATGCCATTCAGCCGTATCACTCCGCCTTCGTCAATCACGATCTCCACACGCCCGGGATTTGGCAAACACCACATCGGATGGTCCTTGTACCAGAATCTATTGCCAGCGACCTCGGGCTGGTTCACACTAAGACGGTATCCGGTAGAAATGCCGGGTTCATTAGTTGAAGGGGTGACCGCGAGCAAGATTCCTGCGAGAAAGGAAATCAGGAAGGCGGTGCGACATTTGGTCTTGAATGCGAATCCGTATCGGTGGCGGCTACGTCTGACAAAACGTCGAAACATATCTGCTAAGAACAGAACGTTCAAGGTTTTGTTCCGACCCGAACCTACCAACTTACGGGTCTTTCCGATGTGTGCGGGGGGATAAAGCCTCTGGACGCAGCTGTCAGATCGTTCTTCATCCAGTCCCCTCCTGTTCTCACTCCTCGGCGCACGAAACGATTTACGCTGACTTCCAATCCTCTTCTTTCTCCTACGTCCACTTTCTAGGTCGTCAATATTCTACGTAAGTCCTGACGGATTTCGGGGCACGCTCCCTGGCGGCCGCGTTTCCGCCAATAATCGGTCTCCTGTCTTCTGTCTTCTGTCTTCTGTTTCCTGTCTTCTGTCTCCTGTCTCCTGTCTTCTGTCTTCGGTCTCCTGCTATGCCCGTCGCTGGCGCTCCGGGTTCCGATCTTGTCTCCTGTCTTCTGTCTTCGGTCTCCTGCTATGCCCGTCGCTGGCGCTCCGGGTTCCGATCTTGTCTCCTGTCTTCTGTCTCCTGTCTCCTGTCTCCTGTCTCCTGTCTTCTGTCTTCTGTCTTCGGTCTCCTGCTATGCCCGTCGCTGGCGCTCCGGGTTCCCATTTTGTCTCCTGTCTCCTCTTATCCCTCTTCCGGAAAAATCTCCTGCATTTGCTCATCCGTGTACGGGTGCCTACCCGAAAGCGTCAGATGAAAATGGTCGTCGTGCCCTTGTCTCGGAGATATCAGCGGCCAGGTCTTCTTAACTGGTTTTACTTTCGGATCGTTGTAAATGAACTCTGATATCTGAAACCGGGTCCCGAGTTCGGTTATCGTCGCTGCGAGGTCTTTCGTTCGCTCAAGATCGTAATCGTCATCCATCCACGTTAGCCATCGGAACGCATCTACACTCTGTACGCCGTCGCAGTGAATCACTGCAATGTCCACGGCCATACCGCTGCTGTGATGCGGACGGTCTGCGATCAAGTCGCCGTCCTCAGCTGCAATGTCGCCGATTCCGAACGGAAACTTCGGATGCTGTTGCCGCCATTTCCAGCTGAGCTCCATCAGAAAGACGATCAGGAACGGAAGTCCATACAAGCGGCCGGCGGACTCTCTTGCGAAATAGTGACCCGGACCTTCCGGCATCTTGTAGAAATCGGGATACTTTTCTGAGCGTTCGATCTCGCCGAACATCCTTTACACCTCTTTAAGTTTTATCCAATCCGGTCTTAAAAGACCGAGGAACACTCCGTCCTCGATCCTGCCCAGATGAAACCAGCGCTCCCGCAAATAGCCTTCCCGTACAAAGCCCTGACGCTCCAAAAGGCGGAATGACCCTTCATTGTCCGGATGAACGTCGGCTTCAAGTCTGTGGAGATTCATCGGCCCAAATGCGAAGCCGATAAGAAGCTCGAGTCCCTCGGTCGCATATCCTCCGCCCCAGAATTCCTGGTTCAGGGCATAACCCACTTCAGCACGCCTGTGTGCTATATCGACGTTCAAGAGCGTAAATGTCCCTATCAGCCTGTCTGTCTCGCGCAAAACTGCGCCCCATTCAAACATGGTCCGCGCAACGAAGTGCTTGTGTGCTTCATTGATCAGCTCAAGCGATTCCGTCTGCGTCTTTTGAGCGGGCGAGCTCCAATAGCGGATAACCTCCGGATCTCCGAATATCGCGAACAGGTCACCTGCGTCCGAAGCCTTCAGATGGCGGAGCACCAGCCGCTCACCCTTCAGTTTGGGAAGTTCACTGCCCCATTCGAAAGTTGGAAATGGCTTCACAGAATCAGGGGTTCTTTCTTGCGATCCGGCAGTCGTGACATTCGACCGCAATCGCGTCGATATGACCCTTCGCCTCCTCGTAGTACCACTTTTGGTCCGCAGCTTTCCAGATCTCGCGCTTGCCACAGTTCCGGCAGGTGAAGGGTCTGTCGATATAGAAATCAGGGATCTCGCCGTAAGTGTTAATGTGCTTGAGCTTCAGGGGGTCAGCCCTGACGGCCGAGGGATGGTCTCGCTGAATATCCCTATCCAGATTCGATATCCGCTCAGCCTCGCGGAGTTCCTTGTTCGAAGGGTCACGCCCCGTGTCCTTTTTGCCTTTCGCCATTTTGAAAAGCGCTTTGCAGTCCTCGATCAGTCTAGCCACTTGTCGAGGCCGAGAACGGTCCTGATCCCTTTTTCTATCTCGAAGAGCCCGGTCGGAAAGAACTCCTGATTTTCGTCGGTGCATCCTTGATCGTGAACTACTGTCTTCAGCAACTCTCCCTGGCGCACCGTCAGTCTGACGAGGGGGTAATCGGCCTCAACTCCGCCCCTGCAAACTTCGCTGTCTACGTATCGCCCATCAAATCCGTCAAACCCGTTCCGGGAAAGCAGTGCCAGAAGCCTTTCGTAATCTGCGCCGTTGATCTCGAACTTGACAGTACGCTGGACCCTTGCGAGAGATTCTCTGTCCGTTTCTTCCCCGCTTCCGTCTATCACCAGAATAACTTTTAGGCTGCGTGACAATTCCAATTGGTAGTTCTTGCTTTCCGAATCGCCCGTAAACGCTATCCGGATAAGGACATCCTTTTCTTGTGCGGGCTTTATCGCCTTTGAGGCCGGATTCGTCTGGGCTTCAGCAGAAGCCACGGCAATCGCGAGGAGCATTACAGCAGAGAACACCCTTAAAATCACTTCCGGAACCCACCGCATTTCGCTGTCACATGCTTCTCGCATTTACTGATTATGATTCTCCCCACCGGATTTGTCGTCTTCAGTTTCGTCAAGTGCAAATAATCTTCCTTCAACCCCAAAACTAATATGTTGGTCAAGCCCCCTGTCCTCAAGACCCGAAGCCAATGCGACGGCGTGCGCCGGCTCGTTGTCCGGAGAACAGTACGCACGGACCTCAAAGTGCTTGGCGAGCCGGCCAACCAATTCCTTCGTCGCCTCCTTTGCCAAGCCTTGACCGGTAAATTCACGATTGATCGCGTAGTAGATCTCCACGATGCCGTGTGCGTAGGGTGAGTACCCACAGGAACCAACGTATGTTCCGGATCTGCGATCTGCGATCGCGTACGAGTGGATCTGATCCTGACTGTCGTACGACTTGACGACCGCATTAAAAAGACCCGTCGCACCAGCCTTCGTCTTTTGAGAATCGTCGAACATCAGATACTTGGTCGACCGCTCATCTGTCATGAAATCGACAAATGACGCAAGATCCTCGTTCTGGAATCGCCTGATCTCCAGCCGCGGTGTCCGGATCGGAACTATCATCGCTTGTGGATTATCCGTCATCGGTTTCTGTTGGGCAAGAATTTACAGTAAAACGTCGGCCGGAAGGGCCCCTGCGTATTCCGGGGAATTTTTTTTCAACCGAATTTCCGACTAGACCGTGCAAAGAGAGATTTTGCGATGGGTGAACCAACAAGTTTTAATTCGGGCAGCCTCAGGACTTCCGTTGATTTCCACAAATGTGGAAATCACACCACCGCATTTTTCCACAGGTTTTTCCACAGAGGTCCCGTAAAATAGGGCCCAAAGTTAAAGTATTTTCTACTTGACTCCTGGAAAATCTGGGATATTATGCGTAGCACAGTCAGACAGCTTAAGGGCTTCTGACCGGGTCAAGGAAGGGCGAGCGAAGCGGTGACGCATTGCTCGGTAGCAGCTGATAGCGGATATCAACTGACAGCACGCCTTGAACCGAAGCCGAAAGGCTTGGCCAGAAAGTTCGACAGAGCTTTCGGGTTATCCGGATAAAAACGGATAACGCTCTTTGGAAAGGTACAACCCAGGAGTGCAGAGTCGCTCAAGCGTAAGTTTGAGCCTCGTTGCCGGGACGTAACCGGCGGTGGAGGAAAAGCCACCACAACAAAAACCTAATGGCACGGCGCTTTATAGCGCAGCGTATTGTGAAAACATGACGAGTGCTGACCGGAGATACGCCGACCGCCGGCCTTCTTCGGGATACAAAAACTGCGATTCCGAGCGTGTACATGCCGGAATCGCACTCCAACCGGAAGCTTTGGCTTTCGGAGTGGAGCCAGATCGTGCCGCTTTGATTCGTCAAAGCGGCACTTTCGATTTTTGGGGTGGATAATCGTTTCTGCCGTTCTCATCGCCGAGGGACCGAATGTCTGACCGCAAAAAGTTGTTTCCAGCCGAACCCGAGATCAAGATGTCTACTCCGTGCGCTGATCTGGAGCGGGACATCGCGAAACTTACCGGAGAGAAGGAATTCCGAATCTTTTCGATCTTCCCCGCCGACAATCCTCGAATAGCGATTTTGATAAGAGACGATTTCGTACTCAGGCTTGAACAGGCTGATTCGGAACCTGAATCCAAGGTCTTTTTCGCGGGACAGACCACCGAACTAGGGACGCGGTTGAAAGACAAGGCCGAGGACCACAAGCCCATCGGCGAGCGCTTCGAGGTTATCGGTCTTGAAGAGTCCGGCTGGCAAAAGGGCCGGGCCGGAATGCTCTATCGTGACCTTGTTCAGGATCGAGCCGGCGGCCGGCTCATTGCGTCTCACGTGAAGGTCTCTGAAGCGGGAGAGACCCCTGATTACGTACATTTTCACGATATAGATTTCCAGATCATCTACTGCATTGCCGGCACCTGCCGGCTTGTGTATGAGGACCAGGGCGACGTCCTGGAATTCCGGGCCGGTGACTGCGTTCTGCAACCGCCCGGAATCCGCCACAGGGTACTGGACTGTTCGGAGGGCTTCGAGGTACTTGAACTCGCGTCGCCGGCTGAGCACATCACTTACGCCGATCACGAACTGCAATTGCCAAATTCACATATCGACGTTGAAAGAAAGTACCGCGATCAAAAATTCCATTTTCATAGGGCCCGGGCTTCCGAGTCAGAATCGCCTGCCGAAATACAGATTTCGGACCTTGGATTTGCCACGCCATCTGCTGAAAGAGTCTCAGCAGAGCGATTCACACTCCCCGCGACACCTGAATCGACGATCCGGAGACTTCCAGACCCAGCGATTTTCGTCTACCTAACGGATGGCGAGGTCGACGCAGCCTACGGTGACAACTCCGCCGCGAGGATCAAGACCGGTTCTGCCCTCTTCTGTTCGGGAGAGCAAGAGTTGACTCTTCAAGCGACCGAAGACCCCGCTTCAGGGATCCTCTTCCAGCTCGCGCTCTAGATCATTCCGACTGTATTAAATCGATACAATTCCGTGTATTGAGGTTCGAACACAGACAGGACACCTCTGCTCTCCTCGTTCCGATTTTACGGGCTTAGATCGCTGGCACCGGTTTTGCAATCTTTACCCGTGATCTCTACTTCATTTTCTTATTTCCGGAGGAGGAATTATGGAAGGCAACAGAGTTGGCGTGAATATGATCTGGGCTTTGACAATCATTTTGATCGTAGCGATGATCGCCGGGGCGATCTACTACAGCGGTTTTCTTACGAACGCAGGAAACAAGAAGATCGATGTCGAGGTTGACGTGCCGGCTACAAAGAGTCAGTAGCACCGTGCGTTGAACTGCGGCGGGATCGAAAAGCGCAGTAGTTTCCGTTTTCATTTAGCGTCCCGGACCGGGGTTCGAGCTTTCGCACTCGAAATCGCGGCTTCCGGGACTTTTTATTCGGATCAACTCGTGAGGGACTTTTATAGGGAGGAATTCTTTGTTCAAAGCAGCTAGTCACATAAACAGCCTGAAGAGGGCAGGCGATCTCGCCTATCTCTTTCTAAAGTACGGAAGGAGCGACCTGTTCGAGCGCGAGGAGGTTGTCAGCGCCCTTGAATCAGGCGATCACGGAGACTATGACCGGGGAGGAACGGGAGAGGAACTTGCTCAGGACCTGGAGCGGCTTGGAGGTGCATTTGTAAAGCTGGGGCAGTTCCTCTCTACCCGCGCCGATCTGTTCAAGAAGGAACATCTTGAAGCCCTCGCGAAACTTCAGGATGACGTTCGGGCGTTCCCTTCCGAAGAAGCAAAACAGATTTTTCAGGAAGAGATCGGGGCGGCTCCGAAAAAGGTGTTCGCGGAGTTCGACGATGACCCGATCGCCGCAGCCTCGATAGGACAGGTCCACCGCGCCGTTACGAAAGACGGAACGGCGGTTGTGGTGAAGATCCAGCGGCCGGGCGTAAGAGCGGACTACCAGAGAGACCTGGACGCTTTCCAGAGGATAGCTGAAACGATCGACACCACCACCGAATTCGGAAAGAAGTACGAACTTTCGAGGATAATCCGTCAGTTGCGCAGCTCACTGCTTCAGGAGCTCGACTATTCGCGCGAAGCGGCGAATCTTTCACAGCTTGGAGAAAACCTTTCCGAGTTCAAGAACGTTATCGTGCCCCGACCCGTTTCAAGCCTCTGCGGCCAGAGGGTGCTGACAATGGAATACGTCGGGGGAAAGAAGATCACCGAGATCACTCCACTCGGGATGATAGAAGTGGACGGCAGCGAGCTGGCGGAAGAGTTCTTTGAGGCGTACCTGAACCAGATGCTGATCGACGGGTTCTTCCACGCAGACCCCCATCCGGGGAATGTTCTCATTACGGATTCGAATCAACTAGTACTTCTCGATCTGGGACTGACCGGTCATTTGACCGGCAAGTTCCGTGACCATCTTTTGAATCTTCTGCTTTCGATCAGTGAAGGCCGCGGCGATGATGCCGCTGCATACGCGCTGAAGACAGGTGAGAAAAAAGCTGGATTCGACGAGTCGAGGTTCACTTCCGAGGTGTCCGACCTTGTTGCAGAGAATGCGGGCTCTGGCATCTCGAGACTAAAGGCGGGGAGGATTGTCCTTGAGATCACAAGGATCTCGGCCGAGACGGGTTTCAGACTGCCTCTCGACTTCACGCTGATCGCAAAGACCCTGATGAACATGGACAAGGTCGTCGAAGCGCTGGACCCTGAATTCGACCCCACCCAGTCGATAAGGAGGAACGCCGGACGGATTGCAACCTCAAGAATGTCGGAAGTCCTATCGCCGGGAGCCGCGTTGAGCGGAGCTCTCGAATTGAAGCACCTCGTCGAAAAAACCCCAGAGCGGGTAGACCGCATACTCGAGACCCTCTCGCGAAACGAGCTAAAGCTGAACGTAGATGCGATCGACGAGAACACACTGACCCTTGGCTTTCAGAAAGTGGCGAACAGGATCGCAATGGGTCTCGTGCTCGCTGCGCTGATCATAGGCGCTTCGATGCTGACGAACATCGACACCGACTTCAAGATACTCGGTTATCCGGGTCTCGCGTTCATTCTCTTCATTCTTGCGGCAAGCGGCGGAATCTACATGGTCTGGACCATCATCATGACCGATCTTGAAGACAAGGAATAGTGAAAACCAATGGAATTTTTTGCATCATTTTATGATTCGCTCGTTTGGCTGATCGGGGTCGAGGAGAATCTCGCCGATCTTTCACTCCTCCAGATCGTGGCCCGCACCGTCTTTGTGTACGGCGTCGCATTGATACTTATAAGGATCGGAAAGCGCAGGTTTCTCGGCGGCTTTTCGGCGTTCGACATTTTAATGGGATTTGTGGTCGGCTCGATCATGAGCCGTACCATAACCGGCCGCGAGACGCTCTTCAGCGCCACCGTCGTGATCCTTTCCCTGATGCTGATCCACTACACGATCTCTTACATCACCTATTACTATTCTGACGCAAGCAAGTTCGTAAAGACTTCAGAGCGCCAGCTGATCAGCGACGGGGTGATTGACGAGGATGCAATGCAGCGGAGCAAGCTGGGACGGAACGACCTCATGCAGGCGATCAGAAAACAGGGCGGATCCGAGTCCGAGGAGGGGATCAAGGCGGCGTACCTCGAAAGGGATGGCTCGATAACGATCATCCCGCGCGAGAAGGAACCTGAGATCGTGGAGATCAAGGTCGAGGACGGCGTCCAGAAAGTAGTACTCTCGATCAGTTGACCTCCTCGCGGAGTATCCGGACCCGCTCACCATTCGTTTACGCAGACCATACGGCTCAAAAATTTTTTGACCTCCAAAACCGAGTCGTGATAGCTTTCGCGAATATCCCAAAGAATGTTCCCTGGCTTTTGAGGGGCTTGTTGGCGGACCTTTCCGTCTACAAGCCTGTGTAGCATTTTAAATCCATAGAAAGGAGGAAAGAACAGATGAGATGTTTGGCCAGAACAATGGCGTCGGTTTTCATGCTCGCGTTGATGGTTTCATCTACGCTTGCCGGTGATTGTTCCGAAAGCGACAAGAAAAGGCTGAAGAAGATGGATCAGGACTGGGGCACCTACAACCAACAGCAGGACAAGGCTAGCCTTGACGCGATCCTTGCGGACGGTTTCGCCAGCTTCAATCTGTCGTCGACGACTGACAAGGCTGCGGCAATGGCCGCGCTCGATACGTCTCCGCCAGCTAACGCTCCTTCGGTGACGAGCGACAGTTACATAATCTCCTGCTCGGGAGACACCGCGGTCATGACGCACCGGAACGAGATCAGGTCTGACTCAGGTACCAGCTTCGCGAGATCCGTCCACATATTTCAGAAGCAGGGCGGAGCCTGGAAGGTGATCGCCAGCGTAAATCACTCGATGGATGAGGCAGGCGCGCTGATCTACAAGAACTACAGCGGGATGGCAGCGTACAAAGCCCGCGATGGCAAATGGTTCGACAAGAACATGCACGACGGATACTTCTATGTCGCACCAACCGGAGAGATCCGATCCCGATCCGAGTCGATCGAGGGGATAGTCAATGACAAGAACAAGTACGATATGATGGAAATGTCCGGCCTCAACGCGCAAATCGACGGCGACATGGGGATCGTTACCGGCATTGTCCATACCAAGGGCACCGACGCTGAAGGCAACCCGTTCGATACGAAACTTCGCTTTACAAGGACGTTCAAGAAGATCGATGGTGACTGGAAAGCGCTCGCCACTCACTCCTCTTTTGTTGAGGATCCGCAGTAGATCGAACTGCAAAATGAAAAAGGGCCGGCAAGCGTATCCGCTTCCGGCCCTTTCATATTATGCGATCATCACTATCCGCGCTTTTTCTTGGACATCGTCAATCGCGAACCGTCGTCCACTCTTTCGTACCTTACATCGTCCATCAGGGACCTGATCAGTCTCAATCCCCATCCGCGCCTCTGTTCAGAGCCCTCTTCGGCCTCTGTGATCGAACCGGCGAATCTCACACCGCGGTTCGAGACCGTGATCAATAGTGCCGTTCCGTCGAATCCCGCGTCGACACGGATCTTTTTGTCCGGACTCAGCGAATGCTCGGCAGCGTTGATGCAGGCCTCTACCAGTGCCGTCTTGATCTGATTTATCTCTTTCGGCTTAAATCCGCTGCGCCGGGCGATGTCTTCGACCGCATGCGCGGCGATCAATTCAGTGTCGTCACCGATCGGGATCGTGAAGCTGAAGTTCGCAGCCGCTTCTTCCTCTTTCGAAACCTCTCCTTTTGTGAGAAGCGCTTTCAGCAGCAGAGCCTGTTCCTTTGATGATCCGTAGGCGCCTCGGGACTTAAGCACCTCTGTCGCTGCCTGAGAGAACCCCTCCGGGGCGATTAGCCAGGTTTTGAACCTGCGTATATCGTTCGCGACCGCGACCATCTCAAGGCGATCACACCAGAAAGCCGTTAGTTCCTCATTTGCTTCCAGCTTGGAATCGATCTCGGCAGCGATCCAGGTTACCTCGTTCTCGTCATCGTACTGGGCGTTCTCGAAACCGACGGCCAGAGCCACCCGATCGCTTTCGATCAACCGCGAAAGAGGGCCGTAAAAAGCCGCCGCAGAATCGGAATGAAACACCTGCGGAAGCAATACCGATTTGCTTTCCGACGACATTTTCCGGATGATCCCTGATCTGTCCGTTCCTTTGAATTTCTTTTTGAACTCCTGGTAATCGAACATCGCCGCAGGAACCGTCTGGCAGTCGAATGAAGCAAGGACCGAAGCGATGCCGAGTGATGACCTGCCTCTGTAGTGGGCCGCCATTTTGCCCGCGGCGCGCTTTAATCCCTCGCCGACACCCCTTGAAACGATCTTTGCTTCGGGTTCTCCGCGAACCTCGAGAGCCGTTCTCGAACGAACATAATCCTTGAGGATCTCCGAAGCGCCGGGCAGGACCCTTCCCGCTTTCAGTGAGATCACTTCTTTTGATTCGAGGTACCGCAATGCGTCCGCACTGCGGAGACGTTTCACCCACGACGAAAGATCTGTCGGGGAATTCTGTTCGTAGGCAGATTCCAGGAGCTCCAGAAGTTCGGTCCGCTTTTCACCGGACGCAGCCGAGATGAGAATGTCATCGTAGTAGCCCGCAATCCTGCCAGAAAGGGCAGAATCAAAGTAGCAAGCGAGAACTTCCCTGAAATTCCGAAGTGATGATCCGTGCTCAGCTGCGTTCTCGAGAAGGGCCTGAATAAAATATGTCCGGCATCCGAGGATCTTCACCGCCAGGTCCCGCGCCTGTTCGGATGACTCGACCCCGCGGCTCCGAGTAATGGCCTCAAAAAGCCGGCCCGCATCTTCAAATTCAAGCGGCTCGACCGACATCCGTTCGGCCTCTATCTTCCCGAACCTTCCCTGATTGGCAGCTTCCGAGACGAACGAAGAATTCCCGGACAGGATCACGGAGCAATCCCCGTTTGCGTAGATCCGTCCAAGTGCTTCGGGGATCAGAGATCCGCTTTCGAAAATCAGGGAGGCCTCAAGCCCGTCAAGGATCACAAGGCTTTTTGCACCGACGACCGCAGCTCTCTGCGGAGTGCCGAGAGCTTTGGCAATGAACGCGGCATCCGTCGAGAGTTCGGTATCCCTGTAACAGGAACGGATAAGGTCCCGGATCCAGGCCTCATCGGCCGGAGGAGCCATGCCCTCGAGTTCCTGAAGCCCGGGGAAAGAGGTCGCGATCCCCGGCTCGCCGCGCCTGAAGGCTATCAGTTGCAATAGAAACTCGTGCAGAAATCTCTGGGCCGCGTCCCGAGCCGTCGCGTCCGTTGCCTCGAACTTGAAATAGACGGGAACGGTATCGTGCGATCGCACAAAGCGGTTCTCATACAGCGCCTTAAGAATCTCGGACGCACCTGTGCCCGGCGCCGACGAAACCAGAAGCGCGCGTCCCGGACCGCTCTCGGCAAACTCGCCGAGCCTTTCCAGTTCACGTTCCCTGCCTGTCAGATCCTCAGCCAAATGTGCGAAGAACGCACGGTTTTGTCCGAAGTCACTCATTACGAATGCTGCGCGAACGGGTAGCCGTGGGGGCGTCTTACTGCCCCATCCCGCTACTTGGAAATCTGCTGATCCTCTCGGGTCTAGCGCCCTGTGCGCATTTCGTTGACCCTGCCGCCGAACGTGTGAACCACGTTCTTGCCCTTCCTTTTCGCTTCAAAGAGGGCCGCGTCAGCGGCTTCGATCAGTTTTTCCGTTGAATTTATCTCGAGCGTGAGAGAAGCGATACCGACGCTGACCGTCACTTGTCGGTGCGGGAACCTGGTCGATTCGATCCTGTGTCTTATACGCTCCGCGATTGTTTCGCCTTCCTCGATCGTGGTCTGCGGGAGTAGTACCGAGAATTCTTCGCCGCCGTATCTCACGGCGACGTCGGCGCCACGAAGTGTATCCTTCAGGCAGTTCCCGACGATCTTGAGGGCTTTATCGCCCTCAGGGTGAAGAAATGCGTCGTTATACGATTTGAAATCATCGACGTCGATCATTATGAAGCACATCGGGTAACCGTGCCGCGACGAGCGCTTGATCTCCTCGGCGAGCCTCTGTTCGAGGTAGCGCCTGTTGAGGAGCCCTGTAAGAGAATCGGTTACGGACAGCTTTTCGAACTCTCCTGCCTTGCTTTGCAGAAGCGCTCTGTCGACCGCAATTGCGATCTGGGGGACTACAGAATCAAGGAGATCAACGTCAAAGTCCTCGAAACTTCCCCCTCCGGCCTTATCGGTAAGGTTAATCACACCGATCTTGTTAGTCCCCACCAGAAGCGGGTAACTGATAAACGATTTCGAGCGGTAATTCCAGTGTTCGGGCGCTTCGGCCATGCTCAGTTTCGAAATATCCTGAACTATCGCCGGCTTCCCGGTCCTCCATACCTTTGAAGAGATCCTTTCGCCGATCTTTCCTGCGAAGCCTTCTATCTCGTTCGCTCCCGGACCGAGTGCCGCCTTGACGACAAGGCTTTGCCGTTCTTCGTCGTAAACCAGCAATGAACCTCTTTCCGCCTGGAGAAGCTCGGCTGTGGTCCTCATAATGTCGGACCAGAACTCCTCGGTATCGACGACTTTGAGGCTTTCGCTGAACTTGAACATCGCGTACTCGAGACCTTCGCGGCGACTCAGTTCGCTGCGCAGACGCAGTATCTCAAGCTCCGGGGCAAGCGAGGCACACAGCCTTGCCAGCGCGGTTACCACCTCTTGGTTGTTCGCCTGTTCGCCGATCACTAGCGCGCTTCTGATCGTTCCGCCGCCGGTGATCGGGAACAGCCTCATACTTTCCGATTCTTTCGATCTCTTGGTTCCGCGCTCCCGCAGCTCGACGGAATACTCTCTTTCGAAAAGTCTCTGCAGCGCCTTGTCGTCCGCCGCGACGGAGATCTGTATTTTCTGGTCCTGAAGCTCGCCTTTCGCAAGGACCTTTTCAAATGAATTTCGCTTCACTTCCAACCAGGCGGAAGAGCCGATCCCGTAACGGTCCTCTACAAACTCGAGGATCTCAACACAAGCTTCCCTGTATCCGCCGTTGAGGATCGCAGACAATCTTGAGCGCCATTCGGAAGCTTCCGCAATCTCTTTTCGTCTCTTCCAGGACTTGACCGCGACCTGTCGGTTCTCACGGATCTTCGGCTTTCCGCCAGTCGATTCCGAATCCTTGACCTTAGCCGCCGATTCGGGGAGTTTTCCTATGAGGTTCAAAACCCTTCTCGCGGCTTTTTCAAGTGCCGTCGAATCGCTGGACAACAGTACATTCTCAAAAAAGCTGGTCGGCGGAAAATGCCTCCAGTCGCCTGTGATCGCCCGTTCGGTAGCCTGCCTGTATTCGTCCGCTTTCGTGAATGTGCGTCCGGAGATCGCCACTAGCGGCTTTTTGCCCTCGATCTGCACCGGAACCGCAATGCAGTCGAGTCCTGCGTGGCACCTGTACTTGAGCGGTTTGGGGGACTTGAGGGCACGGTCATAAACCTGACCGCAGAATTTTTTACAGCTTTCGCCGAAGTCGTCCGAGGTGCTGAGCATCCGACAGATCGAGTTGTTGTTGGCGGATGCGACGGTCGAGAGCTGGGAGTCCTCTACGACCACAACCGAAACACCCTCGGTCGCAGCGATCTCGGAAATCGCTGTGTCTAGGGCATTTACGGCATCTTGTAGTTCCTTGTTCATATTTCGGGCTAGGTTCCCCGGCCTGCTTTTCCGGGCGAACTGACCACAGTTCACGCTTGGGCTTACTCCCTAGAAACGTTCAATTCACAGGGGTTTTCAGATATTTGGTGCATCCCGCCGCCAGCGTCCGTGCCGCCATCTATCATACCCTGCCGGCGCGCAAAACCGGCCCGCAGCTAAAAAAAGGGGCAAACCGCGCCCCTTTCCAGCTAGTCCTGAGAAGTGGTAACTCAGACTTCGGCTACGTCTTCTATGCGCGGCTGTTCAGGACTGATTCGGATACACGCTGCGTAGTGCCTGGGTTTGATCTGCACAAGCTTCGGCTCAACTTTCCTGCATTCTGGGATCGCATACTGGCAACGCGTGTGAAAATGGCAACCAGACGGAGGATTGATCGGAGAGGGAACGTCGCCTTCAAGGATAATACGCTCGCGCTTCTCTTCGATCTCCGGGTCCGGAACCGGAACAGCGGAGATCAAAGCCTTGGAATACGGATGCAGTGGCTCTTCGTAGATGGATTTCCCTTCCGCGAGTTCGACAATTTCTCCAAGGTACATGACCGCTACACGGTCAGATACATGGCGGACCGCCCGAAGATCGTGGGATATGAACAAGTATGTAAGGTGCTTCTCGGTCTGAAGGTCCTCCATCAGATTCATTATCTGCGCCTGGATCGAGACATCGAGGGCACTGATAGGCTCGTCTGCGACAATGAACTCGGGATCGACCGCGAGCGCCCGTGCGATGCCGATCCTCTGGCGCTGTCCGCCGGAGAACTCGTGAGGATACCGCTTGATGAATCTGCGGCTGAGCCCGACGATCTCCATCGTCTCTGCAACCTTCTTCTCAACAGCGTCGCCTTCGGCCAGTTTGAATGTCCTTATGGGCTCGCCGATGATGTTGCCGACCGTCATACGGGGGTTCAGCGAAGCGTACGGGTCCTGGAAGATCATCTGCAGGTTCTTTCTCTGCTCGCGCATCTCGCGGTCGGAAAGGTGCGCGATGTCCTTTCCGCTGTACATCGCACGACCGCCCGTAATCTCGGTAAGCCTTAACAGCGCCTTACCAAGCGTGGATTTCCCGCAACCCGATTCGCCGACCAGTCCAAGTGTCTCGCCTTTTAGAATGTCGAACGAGACGCCGTCCACCGCCTTGACGATACGTCTTTCACCGCTTCCGCCGGTGATCTTGTCAAAGAAGCCTCCGCCTCCAAGATCGTAATAGACCCTCAGGTCCTCAAGCTTTATCAGCGCGTTTCCGTTTGTTTCAGTCATTATTTGTCAGCTCTTGCTGAATTAAATTCGAGCCTTTGCGGTCTTTGCGAAACCCTTTGCGAACTTTGCGGTTGATCTTCACATTTGAGTAATCGAAAGAAGATTTACCGCAGAGCGCGCCAAGGTTTTCGCGAAGCGCGCAAAGAGATATCGATTACTCCCCGCCCGACGATGCGTGAACCTCTTTCGCGAAATGGCACAGCGAATGATGGTTCTCATTGATCTGCACGAATGGCGGGAATTCCCTCTCACATATCTCTTCGGCTCTATCGCATCGTTCCGCGAACGGACATCCGGGCGGTAGATTCGCCACGTCGGGCGGAAGACCAGGTATCTGGTACAGCGGCTCTCCGTGTTCGTGAGCCGGATCGGGAACCGACTTGAGCAATCCTTTTGTGTACGGGTTCGCCGGCTTGGCAAAGAGCTCTTTCGTCGGCGCAGACTCGAATATCTTTCCGGCGTACATGACGATGATCTTGTCGGTCATCCCGGCAACGACACCCAGATCGTGCGTGATGAGAATCACGCTCGTACCCAGCTCAGTCCTGAGGCCCTTTATCAGCTCGAGGATCTGAGCCTGGATCGTAACGTCGAGTGCGGTCGTCGGCTCGTCAGCAATAAGAAGTTCGGGCTCACAGCTGAGGGCCATCGCGATCATCACGCGCTGTCGCATTCCGCCGGAAAATTCGTGCGGGTAACCGTCGATCCTCTTCTCCGGTGCCGGTATGTTGACCTTCCTCAGCATCTCGAGGGCGTGGTCATATGCCTGCTCCCTGCTGTGCCCCAGATGAATCTGCGTCACCTCCATCAGCTGGGTCGAGATCTTCAGAAAAGGGTTGAGCGAGGTCATCGGGTCCTGGAAGATCATCGCGATCCGTTTTCCGCGAATGTTCCGGACCTCTTCGTCAGACAGCCGCCTGACGTCTATCCCGTCGAACAAGATGTCGCCGCTGACGATCTTTCCCGGAGGTTCCGGAATAAGCCTCATCACCGAAAGGTTCGAGACCGACTTGCCGCTTCCCGACTCGCCGACTATCCCAAGCGTCTCGCCCTTCTTCAGCTCAAAAGATATGCCGTCGACGGCCTTCACAACACCGTCTTCGGTCTGGAAATAGGTTCTCAGGTCGTTAACCGTGAGAAGATTGCCGTTGTTTTCGCTCATCAGCTGATTGCTACTTGTATAGAAAAATTGAGTCGAGGCCGATCTCTAGAACTTCCGCGTCTGCGGGTCGAGGGCATCCCGCAATCCGTCGCCGAGGAAGTTAAGCGAGAAAAGCGTAAGTGCCATCGTCACACCCGGGAAGATCAGCTGCCACGGAAAGATAGCGATGTTCTTGATGCCGTCCGCGGCAAGGCTTCCCCAGGAAGCGTAAGGCGCCTGAACGCCTATCCCCAGAAAAGAGAGGAATGCTTCAGTCAGCATTACCGAAGGAACGGTAAGCGTCGCATAGACGATGACCGGACCGAGGGCATTCGGAACGAGATGCTTGAAAATGATCCGCGGCGTCGATACTCCCGTCGCCTTTGCCGCCATTACGAACTCTTCATTCTTTAACGAAAGGATCTGACCGCGGACGACACGTGCCATCGTCAGCCACGAAACGAGGCCGAGTGCGAAGAAAAGGAGGAAGATCTGGTTGAGTCCTGCTCCGCCGCCGAAGAACTCGGAAAGCGAGTTGATCCAGCCCGGTATGTTTTCGCCGCCGAAAACCGATAGAAGTACGATAACGATGAGGATGTAAGGTATCGCGTAGATGATATCGACGATACGCATCATTATGTTGTCAACGCGGCCGCCAAGATACCCTGCGATCGCGCCGTATGAAACGCCCACGATCAGCGAAACGATGGTCGAAATGATACCGACCATCAGCGAGATCTGCCCGCCCTGCATTACGCGCGCAAGTAGGTCGCGTCCAGCATCGTCGGTACCCATCGGGTGTTCCCAGGACGGCGGGAACGAACGTATCTGGTCGCCGTCTTCGGGGATATAGTCAGGCGTAAGGCCGGTGAGCCACTGCTGGATCCAGGGGCCGATAGTAACCACAACCACCATGATCGCGATAACAACCAGCCCGAAAACCGCGAGCTTGTTCTTCAAGAGGCGCTTCCACGCATCTTTCCAAAGCGACGTTCCAGCTACGACGGGCCCGTCCGCGTCGGGCATCACTTCGTCTTTAATATGTTGTTCTTCTCTCATTTATCCCGATGTTTACAAATTCCAGAAGCGCTTTGAAGAATCTATTCGTACCTGATCCTCGGATCCAGAAAACCGTAGGAGATATCGACGATAAGGTTTGCCACCATGATCAGGATCGAAAGAAATGCCACGATTCCGAGAATCAGAGGTTCGTCCCTGTTCAGCACAGACTGTATGAAGATGTTGCCTAGTCCAGGTATCGCGAAAACCTTCTCCACGACCACAGTTCCGGCCAGGAGCGATGCGAGTGCAGGTCCAGTGAAAGACACGACCGGAATGATCCCGCCTCTCAGCGCGTGCTTGAGCAATACTTTCGATTCCTTGAGGCCCTTGGCGCGAGCCGTCCTGATGTAATCCGACCGCATGACCTCAAGCATTCCTGCTCGAGTAAGTCGCGCGATATACGCCGCGTAGATCGCGGCAAGCGTCACGACGGGCATTATCAGGTACAAAGGTCCGCCCCAGCGTGCTGGCGGAAGCCAGTAAAGGTAAAGCGAGAACAGCAGCACAAGGAGCGGGCCGAGGACGAAGTTGGGGACACTTAGCCCGAGCATAGCCGCCGCCATCGAACCATAGTCGAAGGCGGAATTCTGTTTTAGCGCAGCCACAATTCCCGCAAACAGACCGATTCCCAGCGCAAGCAGATATGCAAGAAGCCCGAGGATCGCAGAGTACGGGAAATGACGGGCGATGATCTCGTTGACCGATTGGCCCTGGTACTTGAGCGAGTCTCCAAAATCCAGCCTGAGGATGTTGCCCATCATTGTGCCGTACTGAATGTACCAAGGCTGGTCCAGGCCGTATTTCTTCTTGATGTTCTCTTCGATCGCCGGCGGCAGGCTTCTTTCAGTCGAGTAAAAGTTTCCCGGGGCCACACGGATCAGGACCCAGGTAACAGTCACGACAAGAAGCGCCATCGGAACGATGATGAGAAGTCGTTTGAGAATGAATTTAAGCATATGGATTATCCGGGGAAGCTTCTATTCCCCGGCCTTCGCACTTTCTTCGTTCTGCTTTCTCGAAGCCTCGAAATCAGTCTGCGTCTTCGTCAGGGCTTCGACCTGGGCCTCGACCGCAGGGTCCGTGTAATCGGTCATTATCCCGTCAACATTTGCGTCCCACTTGTTGCGGTCTTCCTCGATATAGACGAACTTCCACGGGTGCATGGTCCCCGGGTTCGGGTACATTCCCTTTACATAAGGTTTCTTCATCCAGCTGGTCCCCTGAGTCGCTAGCGGGGCGATCGGCTGTTCCTGAAGCATCATGAACTCAGCCTCGGCAAGCAATTCGAACCTCTTCTCGGGATCGGCGGTGTTGTTGGCCTTTTCGAGCAAGGCGTCGAACTCCTCTTTCCACCATCCGGTCGAACTGTCGTTCTGCTGGGTATAGAACTGGCTCAGGAACGTGAACGGGTCCATATAATCTCCAACCCAACCGGCACGTGCCGCGCCCGTATACTCGACCTTCGATCGGTAATCGAGATACGTCTTCCATTCCATGTTCTTCAGCTGAACCGTAATGCCCAGATTCTGACGCCATTGCGCCTGCACGAACTCTGCCACCGCCTTGTTACTTTCGGCGGTGTTGTAGCTGATGGTCATCTGGTCCGCCGGAAAATCAGTGACCTTGCACTTTCCTCCGTCGGTGGGCTGAACCGTGTAGCCGGCTTCCTTCATAAGGTCACAGGCGCGCTGAGGATCAAAGTAACGCTTTCCCCAGGTCTCTTCCGAAATGCCTTCTTTCTTCAGCAATTCCTGGAAGACCCTTGTCCTGACCTTCTCATAGTCGGGGAAAATACCTTCAGGGGTGAAGTTACCGAGCTTCTTGACCGTTTTTCTGAACTTCTCTAGTGCTTCCCGGTCGATGGCGAGCGAGAATGCGCGCCGGACTTCCACCTTGTCGACCGGCGGCTTCTTGACACTGAAGGTGTAGTACTCGATGGACATCTCAGGATGAAGAAGATACTCATCCTTGAACTGCCGTATGTACTCGTTCCAGGCAGCGGGAACGGTGTGGTTGTAGAGCGCGTCGACTCGGCCAGCCTTGTAGATGTTCATCATCGTCGGCTGCTCGTCCATCGGATAGAAAGTGATCTCGTCCAGCTTGACGTTCGCCGCGTCCCAGTTGTTCGGGTCCTTCTCGATGGTCATCGAGTCATACGGCTTCCATTCTTTCAGTTTATAGGAACCGCTCGTAACGATGTTCTCGGGCTTGATCCAGTCCTTTCCGTGCTCCTCGATCGTTGGTCGGTGCACCACGGCAAAGAACTGGTGCGTGAGAAGACCTACGAAGTAAGGTGCCGACTGCTTCAACGTGACCCGGACCGTGAAATCGTCGGGGGCTTCTACGCCTAGATGTTTCGCCTCGACAGGCACGAATTCTGCTCCTTCGATAAGTGCCTTTAGTTCCTCATCCTCGGCCGCGGCTTCGTTCCGGGACTCCTCGTCGCCGGCAACGGTCACACATTCAGGTGCCGTAAACGTGCAGCCTTCTTCTTCGTTCGAAGGAGCAGCCTGGGCGGTGGTCTCCGAATCCGCTGTCTGTTCTTCGTTGTCGCCTTCTTCAGTGGCATTCTCTTGGTCGGGTTCCGTTCCTTCGGCTCCTTTCACACGGACAAATTTGCCGTCCTTCTTCACAAAGGCCTTTCCGGCGTTATATGCCTCGGCGTACTTGATGTCGTAGCCAAGAAATCCGTATCTCGAAGCCAGCTCCGGTGAGAGCGCCCTCTGGAATGACCATACGAAGTCCTGAGCCTTTATAGGATCGCCGTTCGAAAACTTTCCGTTCTCCCTCAAATGGAAGGTATAGACGTCGCCCTTCTCGTTCGCCTCCCAGTGAGTGGCAAGCGCTGGGATCGGGGACATCGTCTTCGGATGGTATTCCACCAGGCGGTCGTAAAGCCCGATCAGTATCCGCGCCTCGGGCTGTCCCGTGACATACGACGGATCGAGCGATTCAGGCTCGGAACCGGTGATGTACCGCATCTTGTTGTCCTGCGGCGGATCGATCTGCCCCCAATACTGCGTAGTGGCCTGTGTTGAACAGCTTGTTATTAGAAAGGTTAGAAGAACAATTAGGACCCCCGCTCGGGCCTCGACGGTATAATTTCGCTTCATTGTGAGCGCTCCTGGTGCGTATGTGCCTAAGGTGCAGGCCTTGCTTCAAGAGAAATGCAGGAGAGGATATCGGTATAGAAACTCCGATAAAGTTATCACGACATTTCGATCTCAAGCAAGAGATACGTCTCGCGAGCCTGCCGCCGGAGTAGACCGGTCTCTCGAGAGCAATCGAATTCGCCAAAGCTATTGACAGCGCTTGAGATTCGGTATTTTCCGGGTACGTTTGCCAACCGAACCGCGCCGTTACCTCCCGATCGCTCCGGAGCCGCCCGGCCGCCAGCTGTTGTCGATCCGGACCGCTCTCAGAAGAGGCGCGTCGAGAGCGTTGATATCAAATCCCGAAACGTAAGGTTTAACCAGTGAATAGCTGGTCGGAAAATAGAGCGGTATCGCCGGGACCTCAAACAGCGCGGCTTCTTCGGTAAGAATCGGCTTCTCTTCGCCCGGGACATCGACCGTCAGTTCGTCGCTAACCGAAGGAGGCAATCCGTCGAATTCTGAAAGCCCCAGGTTCGGATCCGGGATAGGCGGCGGCATATCGGGGATCACGATGGAACTTCCGGAACTGTCAGCGGGCTCGTCCTCGTCCTCATTTTCCTCTTCTGCCGGGTCACTATTGCTTTTCTTGAAGATCGCGAGCATGTTCGCCGTCTCGTCCGAGGTTGGAAGCACGGCGCCGCGACGGATCAGGTCAAATTCCCCTGAACCGCGTACCTCTTCCATCTCTTCCAACTCGCGAACGACGATCTCCGTTTGGATCCCTAGGTTTTCCTTCCACATCGAGGCCACTTCCTTCGCAATCTTTTGTTGAAGGTCGTTACGGTTGATCACCAACCTGATCTGCGGGAAGTCCTTGCCGCCGGGAAACCCGGCTTTCCGCAGAAGGTCTTTTGCGCGATCGACATCTTCCTTAAGTTTTTCGGCACTTCCCTGTTCATCGAACGGAAGAAAACCGTACGCCGGCTGCATCGCTCCACTGGTTAGATCTTCGGTCAGCCTCTTTCTGTCGATGGCAATCGCAAGCGCCTCGCGTACGCGCCGGTCGTTGAATGGCTCGCTTTTTCGGTTGAACTCGTAAAAATTAAGGGCGCTGTAGGTGGTCCTTCGAAAATCCACGTAAGGCGTCAGGAGCTTTAGGGCAAGTGGTTCGAACTCCGTATTGGTGACTGCATCGACTCTTCCGGCTTTGTAATCAGAGAGCGCGCTATCGGCATCCTTTGCGACCACGAGGCTGATCTTCTTTAGCGCCACGGACTCTTTGGCGAAGTACGTCTCCGACTTCTCAAGCTCCACCCCGTCTTCCCCGACCCTGGAAACTACGAATGCGCCGTTGGTTACGGCATCGCTCCTGAGAGGATCTCCGATCAGGGCTTCGCCGTCCCCGTAGACCGGCCGGAGCACGGGATGCGCAACGAGCTTGGGAAACTGGTTGTCGGGTTTTTTCAGTCTGACCGTGAGAGTGAATTCATCGACCGCCACTGCACCAAAATTGTCTTCTGCAGGTTTTTCTCCCTCGTTCCTCTGTTCCTCTTCGCCTTCCTGAAACGACCTGGCTTTAAGGGTCCCGGGCTTGGCAAGCGGATCGATGTTCTTGCTGATACTCTCTGCGTGGGCGACCTCGGCCAACATCTCCCGGCTACCAAAGCCCTTTATATTAGAAATGTGCGAAAAATGAGCCGTCTGATCGCCGTTCTTCGCGAGCCTTTTCCAGGACCTGACAAAGTCGTCGGCTGTGACCTTCTCGCCGTTGGTCCAAACCGCATCCTTTCGCAATTCAAATGTCCACTCTTTTCCTTTCTCCGAGGATTCCCATTTGACCGCGATTCCCGGCACCGCGTTCAGTGTCTTAGGGTCGATCTCAGTCAGGCCTTCGTAAATGGCGCGTACTATATCGGTTTCGGGAGGAGCGGCGGCGTCTTTTGGATCGAACGACTTCGGGAGTCTTCCGTTCGACCAGCGGAATTCCTGTTTTACCGGGGGGATCGTCTCGCTATAGAAGTCTTCTGCCCTGGGATTCTCAAGCTGAGAACAACCGACTGAGAACAGTACTGACCAGATCAACAAGGCAACGCTTGTTGAGCGCGCAAACCTGCCGGTCCTGTTCCAGGTAATCGTCATTTCAAATCTTCTCTCGAAGCTTTTGAAGAACGTCGAGCGTTCTATCCTCGGTATCTTGAAAACTGCCAGATGTATCGATCAGGAACGAAGCGTATGACTTCTTCTTGTCCTGGCTCATCTGCGAATCGATCCGTTTGCGGGCCTCGGATTCACTCAAACCGTTCCTTTCCATCAGCCTGCCTAATTGTATCTCAGGCGCGCACCACACAACAATCAATTCATCGAAGCGTTCGTAGCCGCCGGACTCGATCATCAATGCAGCGTCGACCACCGCGATAGCGTTCGGATCGTCCGATTCGACCTGTTTCAACCACTCGTCCTGAGCTTCGATGACAAGAGGATGCAGCAACGAATTGAGCAGTTGTCGTTTCGCCGGATCGCTGAAGACGATCGCTCCGAGCTTGGGACGGTCGAGCGATCCGTCATCCGTCAAGACGGCTTCTCCAAAGTGCTCGACGATCCTATCCAGCCCGATCTGGCCCGGTTCGACAACCGCACGGGCGACCGTATCTGCATCGATAACTCGGCAACCGTTCGCCTCCAGGATCTTGCAAACGTGTGTCTTCCCGACCGCTATTGAGCCTGTCAATCCGACTTTCAGCATAAGAGAGACGTGATCAGGCGCCGTGGCGTTTTGCGAGCTTCCCAACGTTGTACTCGGCGATCGCTTCAAGCGAGAGTCCGAGCTCGTCCGCGCACGCGGAAATGTACCAAAGCACATCGCCAAGCTCGTCCTTTAGCTTCGCGCGCACCTCGTCGGTGATGATGCCTCCGTCGTCGCGCTGGATCTTCTTGACGATGTTCGCAACCTCGCCGGCCTCGCCAGTAAGCCCGAGTGTCGGGTACTCAAGATTGTCCAGACGGTCCGGGTAAAGGGCCGTCTTCGATGCTGCAGATTGGTAGTCTTGAAAATTCATAATTGTCAGTGAGTAGTGTGCGACGGGCATTGATCATTGACCATTGAGAACTTCATGCTTCCCGTTGTGCCTCTATGTGAACAACTCTGTGTTCTTTGCGGTTAAATTACCGTCGTCATCCGAGTGTTCCCGCGAGGATTAACCACGAAGCACACAAAGGTTTCACAAAGAGCACAGAGCATTGGTCAATGATCATGGTCCTTGGTGAATGAAAATCGTGTCAGAAGCCCAGGCGGCAACACGGGCTACGTTAGTCATCTTTCAATCCTCACCTTTGCCATACAGTCCCCAAAAATAGTTAGCAAGATGAGCCAAATCGGTTTGATCTACGCCAAGACCGACATTCATCGAACAATAATGATGGGATTCTCCGACGTAGAGCCACTTTCCACACGAAACATCAACCGCGTAATGTCCAAGCGAATCTGAAGACTCAATTTCTATTTTGAATTCTTCGGGACTCATTGCGCTCAATTCGAATTTAGCCAGCGTGGAAACATCATTTTCTTTGATTTGCGTCAAGAAAGATTTCAAGGATCCGCGATCTATCCAGATCTTCAAATCAGAACATAAGAACGGCCCAACCTTGGCAGAAACGAAGAAGCACAGATCTTCAGAATAGCCACCTGCACAAGACTCCTCAGCAAGAAAGCGGAACGAAAGGAAGTCGCCAGGAGTGCCAAGTCTGAAGGAAGAATCCATACGCGAACCTCACTTCGTGATTGATTGTCTTGCCTGAAGCGGGCAAGCCCGCCGCTAAACGAGTCACTATTGATGAAGCGCTCAACGTCCACCGATTTTCGCTCACTGCTTACCGCACCCAATCCTTCCTTTGTGTTTCTTTGTGAAAACCTCCGTGTTCTTTGTGGTTTAATCACCCTTATCACTCGAGTGTTCAAGCGAGGTTTTACCACAAAGTGCACGAAGGTTCTTCACAAAGGGCACGGAGCGTCTCTCAATGATCGATGCGCAATGATCAGTGACCAATGAGAAAAATGTCGGAAGCCGAAGCGTCAGCGCGGGCTACAGCCACCCTGTGGCGCGAGCTTTAGCTTGCGCAGTCATCCACATAGCGTTAGTGCTGCAACAAGCTGAAATTTACCTAATCGACAACGCCGCTAAAGCGGCGAAAGCGGGTGAGATCCCGGTGTTCCCGGGGTTGCGCCTTCGGCTTACCCCGGGCTAGCCTCCGTAGCCCTTTCGGGGCAAGCGGGCAAGCCCGCCGCTAAACGAAGCATGATTTACGTACAACTTCCTGCTCACTGCTCACTGCTCACCGCTCACTGCTCACCCCTCCTCATTCTCGCAGCTTTTACAGTGTTCTTCATCAGCATCGCGACCGTCAGCAATCCGACGCCGCCGGGAACAGGAGTAAAATACCCCGCTTTCGATTTCGCCGCTTTTGCGTTCACATCTCCCACCAGCGTGGAGCCTCTCTTCTCGATCGTCCGAAGCCGTTTCTCAAGTTCATCTTCACCAAAAAAGCCTTTAGCTTCTTCGGTGTCCTCGATCGAGTTCATACCGACATCGACTACCGCAGCCCCCGGTTTGATGTGCTCTTCCTTGATGATCCCGGTAACTCCGACGGCGGCGATCAATACATCCGCCTGACTGCATACCGCGGCGAGGTCTTTTGTCCTTGAATGGCAGATCGTAACCGTCGCGTGCTCCTGAAGAAGGAGCATCGCCATCGGCTTGCCAACTATATTGCTGCGGCCAACGACGACCGCGTTTGCGCCTTTCAGTTCGATCCCCTTTCGTTTCAGCATGTCGATCACACCTGCAGGGGTACACGGAACCAGAGCCTCGTGTCCCTGGAACAGCCTGCCCGCGTTGACGGGATGGAAACCGTCGACATCCTTCTCAGGATCGATCGTCTCCAGCACGGCTGTCTCATCGATGTGTTTTGGCAAAGGAAGCTGAACCAGGATTCCGTCGACTTCATCACGCTCGTTCAATTCCTCGACCGTCGCGAGCAGATCTTCCTGCGAGACATCGGCGGCAAGATGCTTGTGTTCTGAAACGATACCGAGTTCCCGGGCAGTCTTAATCTTGCTGTTGACGTAAACTTCTGACGCGGCGTCTTCTCCCACCCGAACGACCACAAGGCACGGCTCAATGCCGACTACCCTGAGCTTCGAAACCTCTTCGGCGACCTCTTCCTTGATCGCCGCCGCGATCTCCTTCCCGCTCAGGAGCTCGGCGGGATACTGCTTCATTTCCGTATTCATAGATTAATCTGATAACTGGCTTTGATTTCGATCCATCAGTGCTGGTGAAAGATCGTCGTGTTTGTCCGTTGGAAATTCTCGAAATTTCCCGCCATTATAAATGTTCGTAAGCCTTATGCCACTCGCCAAAGCATTGCCTGTTATCAGCCTGTTCTTAGCTCTCGCGGCGTCGGTTGAATCACGCGATCCGAAGCTGATCGCCAAGGAGATAAGGGAAGCCTCTGCAGCGGCCGATCATCCCGCAGTCATCGCGCTCTGCGAAGAACTCCGAAGAGATCATAATGAGGTATTCAGCTGGAATGGCTTCTCGTACGTTCTTGGGAAGGCGTACGAGAATGTTGGTGATGCCGGCCGCGCTTCCTCGAACTACCTACAGGCTGCTGAAAACCATCCTTTATTAGCCTCGTATGCCTTCTGGCGTCTTTCACGACTTCAAAGAAGATCGGGGAACCTGCCCGCCGAAAGGCTCTTCCTGCTTGAGAGTTTGATCAGGGATGATCTCTCCGGCGCGGCCAAAGCCGCCAACAAGAGGCTTTCGCGTAGTTACTTCGAAAGCGGAAACCTGGATTCTGCGGCAATGTCGATCAACAGCGGCTGGGGGACGAAGAGTCCCGTACTTTGGCTGGCCGACGATCAGGTTCTTCTTGCCGACATCCTTGCCGCACTTGGAAATACGCAAAGAGCGGTAAAGCTTTATTGGGCTGTGCGTACAGACACCCGCAACGGCGACGATCTTGATCTTGCGACCGTCGAAGGCCTCGCCAGACTGCGGTCAGGGAACAGCGACTTTACGGAATCTTTAGCGGATCTGGATCCGAATGCGCTGTTTGGTAACGGCGAAGTCTACCAGTCAAATCGACTCTTCGAGAAAGCAAGAGCGCACTACAAGGCCTTGTATGAAAACTTCCCGGATAACAGTCGTGTTCCGGAAAGCCTGTTTGCGATCGGTCGTGGATATGCCCAAAGGCGTGATCACAAGAACGCCGCCGAATGGTACGAACGTTTGCTAGACGAATACCCCGAGAACGATCTTGCCGCTGAAGCGCTTTACCAAGCTGGGAACGCATTCGCCGCAATGGGAGAGACCGAAGAATCGTCAAGACGATTCCAGCAATTTATCGAAGAGAACGAAGGTTCGGAACGGGTTCCTTCCGCGTACCTGAATCTGATCGATCTTTACAGAGATGCGGGTTTAGCTTCGGAGGCGATCTCATGGGCGGACAAGATGCTGGCGGAATTCCCTTCCGGCGAGGAAGCCGCTTCGGCGCATTTTGCAAAAGCTCGGACCCACCTCTCACAGGAAGACTGGAACATCGCACTAATGGACCTTCTGCAGCTTGAAGCCAACGGGTCAGGTTCTGGAGTATCGGGCGAAGCGTTATTTCTGAAAGGTCTTGTGCTCGAGAAGCTGAACCGTAAACAAGACGCTGTCTCGACCTATCTAAAGATCCCGGCTGGTTTTAAGAACTTCCACGGTTGGCTCGCAACAAAGAGGTTGCGTGAGATCAGCCAATCATCTGGATCAGAAAAGTTAAGAAGTACCGGCCAATCGGAGATCGAGACCGCTTTGGCAAACTTCCGATCGGCCAGCACCGAGGAAGAGATCAAGAATTCTCTCAGTGTTTTAAGGTCTGCGGCCTCCTCAAAGACTGAGTACAAGACCCGAGAGGCAAGCAAATCGGGGTTCGGACCGAAACGCGAGTACCGCCGAATAAAGTTTACGGAGCGGGAGCAGCCAGAAAACCTTGACCTTGCCGCAGAGTTTGAGTTCATTGGAGCGTTCACAGAGGCCGCGATCGAGTTTCAAATACACGAAGGCAAGACCGGACGGACCGACAGCGAAGACCAGCGGGAACTCATCGCCGATCTTCGCAAAAAGGCTGGAATGGTAACCGGTTCAGTCGCATTGGCCGAGGGCCGTTGGTCGAAGATTCCAGCTGACTATCCGGCGGAGGCAATGCCAGAAAGTGAGCTTCGACTGCTATTTCCTGCACCGTTCAAGTCGTACGTCCTGAAATACTCGAAAGCAGAAAGGATCGACCCGCGGTTTGTGCTCTCGATAATGCGTCAGGAATCGAGATTTGAAGCTGATGTTAAGTCCATCGCTGCTGCGCGCGGATTGATGCAGTTCATACCTTCGACGGCGTCGGAAATCGCTGGAGAATTGGGTATCGATGATTATTCACAGGAAGATCTCTATGATCCCGCTTTCTCGATCCGGATCGGGTCGAGGTATCTTTCGAACCTCTTCCGCCTGTTTCCCGATCAGCCTGCGGCAGTCGCAGCCAGCTATAACGCGGGAGAGGACCGTATGGAGAGATGGCTCTCGCGTGCAAACAGCAACGATCCGGCACGGTACATAGCAGAGATTCGTTTTGCCCAGACACGAGACTATGTCGTAAAGGTGATGAACAACTACCGGATCTACCAAATGCTTTACGACGAGAACCTGGAACCGCTGCCGATGAGCAGGTAGTTTGCGTGAGAGTCAGCGATTCGGCAGAATTTTGAATATAACCTTTGCGGTAGTTCGCGGCTCTGCGCCTTTGCGAGAGAAGATTCCTTCGCCGATGTGATCTTTTCGAAGAGATCTACCACAAAGGGCACAAAGCTCTACACAAAGGTCACAAAGAGTCATTGACTCCCCGTCGTGTCTCCTTCGTGATCCTTTGTGGTTAAATTTCCTGAGATCCTAAAGCAATACGAAAAATAGTGAAATCAATAGTCAGGAACGTTACAACCGTAGTCCTTCTCGCCGTCGCAGCGTTACTTTCGATCCAGTGCGCTCCTTCCGGAGACGCCGAACGATACACCGCCGGTCCGAATGCAGAACGCTACGAGATGACCGGCGTCGTCGAATCCGTAGACAAAAAGAACAAAACGGCGATGATCCGCCACGACGATATCCCGGGTTTTATGGAACCGATGACGATGAAGTTCGAGTTTAAGGACGAATGGGTCTGGGATGTCCTGAAAGAAGGTTCCAAGGTCAGCGCGGTGCTCGTTGTCGATAACCAGAAAGAATCCGGCCCGACATTTTGGCTTGAGAACGCGAATATCGTCGAGTCAACACGCGGCGAAGATCCCGTTCCGCCTAAGGAAGATGTCGCGGTAGAAGGCAAACAGGTGATCGAATTCTCTTTGACCGATCAGGACGGCGAGCAACTGTCTCCAAATGACTTTGAGGGAAAGGCTTGGGCGCTTACCTTCATCTACACAGAGTGCCCCTTGCCTGAGTATTGTATTCTTATGTCCAGGAACTTCTCGGACCTTGCGAACAGGATCACGGGGGACGAAGAACTAAGCGACAGGGTGCGATTGCTTTCGATCTCCTTCGACCCCAATAAAGACACACCAGAGAAGCTTCGAAACTATGGGTTAGGCTACCTCGGGAGAGAATCTCGGGCAATGGACTTCAAGATCTGGAAGTTGGCGGTCGGAGATGAACAGGAGATTCGCAAGATCGCAGACTTTTTCGGGTTGTTCTACAAGGTAAGCGACGAGGACAAAGCGCAATTTGATCATTCATTAAGGACCGTTGTGATAGGTCCGGACGGGAAGGTACGAAAGGTGTTCGCTGGTAGCGACTGGACGCAGGAAGAATTGCTGGAGGAGTTGAGGGCGGCAATTGAATCATAATCGAACCGAAAAACTAAGAATGACGCCGGTGAAAGTGGCGTCGATCTGCATTGTACTCGCTGCGGTGATCACCCTGCTCATCGTAGCAAAGAGCCTTTTGATCCCGTTCGTGATCGCGGTACTCGTCTGGTACCTGATCAACGGCCTCGCGGAGCGTCTCGGCGAGTTCAGGATCGTCTGCTATTTTCTTCCGAAATGGGGCCAGCTGGCGCTTTCGGCCCTGATCATCACTTTTGTACTCCTGATAATAGGGGCGCTGATCGCGGAGAACGCCCGCGAAATGACCGCCGCGATTCCGCGCTATCAGGAAAACGTCGGCCAGCTATACCAGAAGACCATCCTTCCTCCACTTGAAATGGCCGCCAACCGTTTCGGTCTGCCGAAAGACGAGTTGGAAGCCCGGCTTAGCGAATATGCTTCCGGGCCTGATTCTGGGGCATTTCTCGGTTCCGTCCTTACAGGAGTGTTGTCGACACTTTCCGGAATTGCTGCGAACGGCTTTCTGATCGTGATCTATGTGATCTTTCTGCTCTTCGAACAGGCGTTCTTCCCAAGAAAGATCCACGCCCTGTTCCCCGACGCGGACCGACTCTCGAACTTTCGTGACATATTGGAAAGGATCAACGAATCGATCCAGGCTTATTTCACGGTCAAGATGACTGTCAGCGTCATGACAGGGGTCGCGAGCTATCTGATCATGCTCGCCGTCGGGCTCGATTTCGCGATCTTCTGGGCGTTTCTGATCTTTCTCCTGAACTTCATTCCCAATATCGGCTCGCTTGTCGCCACCGCCTTTCCGGCACTCGTAGCAATTCTCCAGTTCGATACGCTGGGGCCGTTTTTTGTCGTTCTTGCCGGGGTCGGTGCGATTCAGCTTATAGTCGGAAATTTTGTAGAGCCGAAGATGATGGGTAGCTCATTGAACATCAGCTCGCTTGTTGTGATCATCGCGCTCACTGTTTGGGGGGTGATCTGGGGGGTCGCGGGAATGATCCTTTGCGTGCCGATCACAGTCATCATGATGATCGTGCTCGCGCAATTCCCGACAACGAGGCCTATCGCGATCCTTTTGTCAGAGAAGGGTGAGCTGATGCACGATCTTCGGGAGATTCACTTGAGCGAACATCCTGAGGACGCCGACGAGTTGCAGGAATCGGCTGCGGATGAGTCTCCGGCCTAAACCGCGTTTGATAGCTTTTTACCTATTTCCATCATTCTCGCTCCAACACGCTCCTCATCTGCCTTCAGACAAAGTCCGTCTTTGTACAGGACGTCGCCTTTTACCATCGTCATCACGACATCGCTTGCCCTGGACGCGAATACGATCGCGGATTCCACATCGTTTACAGGCAAACGGGAAACATCCCTTAGTGAAACTGCGGTCAGATCGGCGCTCTTGCCTTCTTCGATCGAACCAGTGACCTTGTCAAGCGCGAGCGCTTCCGCACCTCCCAAAGTGGCCAGTCTGAGTGCTTGACTGGGCTGGATGAAATCAGCCGCCCCGTCGCGTGCTCTCGCAGCGAGCGCGGCAAACCGTGCTTCTTCGATCAAATCGCAGATGTTGTTGCTGACCATCGAGTCGGTACCGAGCCCGACTCGGATCCCAGAGGCAAGAAAGCCGGAAAGCGGTGCAATTCCGTGACCAAACTTGGCATTGGATTTCGGACAATGGGCGACCCTCGAACCGGATTCTGAGATTAGCGCGATCTCGCTCTCGTCAGCCTTTGTGCAGTGAGCCAGCAGCGGCTTTGTTTGCAGAATGCCGGTGTCGGCCAGATACTCTACCGCCTGCATCCCCGGCGCCGTCCATTTGATTTCGTACTGGTCAAAGATCTCAGCAAAGAATCCCCCCCGACCTGTCAGGAGCTGCTGTTCACTCTCGGACTCGGCGGCGTGGATAGTCACCTTAAGATCCAGCTCACTCGCTGTCTCCGCGATCAGCCCAAACAGCGAGCGACTGACCGTGTACGGTGAATGTGGAGAGATACCGACATCGACCCGTCCGGAACCTCTGTTTTTGCGAAGCGAAAGAACTTTCTCGAGCAGGGCCCTGTGGTCGTCTTCAGCTGACGGATCCTCCGGAGAAAATTCCGTTTCCTGAAACAACACTCCGCGAAGGCCCGTCTTTTCGAGGGCATTGAAACCTGCCTTTCCCCAACGACCGATATCGCCAAAGCAGGTCACTCCAGACTTAAGGCCCTCTACCGCGCCGGCAAGCGCCGAATCAAGGATGTCGCGGTCGTCCAGGATCTCCGCCCGAATCTTGGTCAGTTTCACGAGCCAGGCGGCGAAGTCGTGGTCGAGGTCGTCGAGCAATCCCCTGAGAGCCGTCAATTCGAGGTGGGAATGGCAATTGACGAATCCGGGGAGCAATGCACAGCCGGAATAGCTTTCAAGCGGAACATCAGGATAATAGGTCGTCAGATCTGATGAGGTCCCTACCGAGGAGATCCTTCCCGAATCGACAAGAACAGCCCCGTCACGAATCGGAGGAGTTGAGATCGGAAGCAAATAGTCTGCAGTGAGAAGCTTCTTCATCTCAGTTCCCGGGGTTACGCGTGCCCGACTCCACTGTGTTCGCGTAACGCTCAAGAATCGATCCGACATACGACCTGGTCGACGGGATCGCGATCCTTTCCAAGAACTCATCTTCGGAAAGGCGCGACTTCTCAATATCTTTCGTCCATTCCTCGACCCTGCTTGGGCCGGCATTATAAGCGGCAAGCATCATCGCCCGCTCGGCCGGAAACCCGCGGTACTTTGCACGAAGCTGTTCCAGATACCAACAGCCGACCTGAATGTTCCGCTCCGGATCACTGAGGAATTCGTCGAGATTGCTTTCCATCTCTCGCTCGAACTCCCTGAGGCCGGTCTCCTTTGCCCATTCACGGGCGACCGCAGGCGTGACCTGCATCAGGCCGATCTCCTGATCCGCCCCTTTCATCCACGCACGGAAATACGTTTCCTCATAGATGACGCTCCATACCAGGCGGTCCTCGATATTGTAGACCGTAGCGTGACGTTCAATCAGGTCGTCGTATCTCTGTATCCAAAAGTTGTTGAACAGGTACGCCGCAAAGGCGAGAGCGGCAATTCCGCCTGAAACAATTACCGCGATTGTCAGTATGCGGCGCATAGGGGAAGAACTTAGAGGGCCGGGATCAAGATCCTCCGTTAAATCTATTGCGATCAACCTTTCCGTTCGTCGCGTTGGAGCCGTTCCGGTTCACTTCGTGAGGTTGATGGCCGTCCGTGATCTTGCCGGAGCGAACAAGCTCCGCGAAAAGGTCGACGTCGTAATCCGCGTCGCGCGACATTTGCTCGCGCACCTCCAGCAGGATCTCAAGAAACTTCGGACGTCTATACATCTAGGTGATAGTAATCAGAGGAGTAACGAAAGGTCAATTCCGCCATTTCAAACGGCATGGACCAGAAACTCGGGGGTGACGATCATCGGAACAAAGAATCCGGCGGCGGTATTGAAGAGGCGTATTCTCGCCTGTTTCCTCACGTTCGCCACGTGCCCGAAGTTCCAGGTCACGAGGTAGTCGACCTTGTAAACAGAAGCTACGGCAACGTGAAGTGCATCTCCGATGAACTTCCGTTTGAAAATGCCCCTTGAAATGTAGCCCTCTGCAAGGATAGACGCTTCTTCGGGAAGATCGAGCTGTTCAAGGTCCTTTATCAAATTCAGATAGCTGTCCCTGTGAGGCTGGGCCAGGCACTCTAGTTCTCTTCTTACAAGTATCGAAACGCACGCTCTGTATTCCGAAAGCTCGTGCTCCCACCAACGTATGGTCATATCTCTTCGAAACGGCTCTCCGTTGTCGAGATACGCGCCAACCACCGATGTTTCCAGATAAAGGCTTTTCTTCATGGTGCGTGAATACTAAAGTGCCCGCCTACCTGAAATTCACAGTAACAGAGTGGGCGGGCCAAATCCAGAAAACCGGTTTGCGCCGGACAGCTAGTCTTGTTCGGACGGAGAGAACGTGACCATCGATTGACGGAAATCGAATGTAAGCTTGTAATTCCGGAGAAAATTCCCGCCAAGGATCCCGGCCTGTTCGAACCCGGACGTTTCATTTATCAGATCAAGATCCAGTGCGATCGCTTTTAGGTCGTTTCGGGAATAGCTCCCGAAAGTAATGCTCGGCAAAAGGAATGAAGGAACGTCTTCCGTTATCCCGGCCGCGCCGATAACTCGAAGCCTTTCGTCCTGGATGAAACCGCTGATCTCCTTCGTACTGGCAAGATCCTCCGAGATGACAGACACGCTTGCCCCGGTATCGACGATAAAGTTGAGCGGAATCTCGATTCCGTGCAGTTTTACCTGGCCGCTCAGGAACCCGCTGGATGTCAAACGCAACGGAACCGTCATCGTGTTCTCGTCGGCCACGGGCTCGGAATAATCGTCCTTTCGAGCAAGCGAAAAGGTCTGCTTCCCGTAGTCGATGGTTGTGATGTACTTTGAGATCAGGGAAAGGCCTATGTACCCGTCAACCTTCTCACTTGCGTTGTAGAACCGGCGAATATAGACGGGAACATTTCGAATGGCCACATCGCCGATCGAAACCTTGCGGAGGAATCCGTACACGATGTCGAATCTGCCGTCTCCGCCGAGGGCCCTTGCGACTCCGCCCTTGGTTATCGGCTTGATCCGAAGCCGGCGGGACGTCTCTTCTGAAATTACGGAAATTCCGGAGCCGGTGTCGAGAACGAAGTCCAATGGCTCTCCGTCATCCTTCAGCTTGATCTGGATCACTGGGCGGTTGTTGACAAGACGAACCGGCACGGTCGTCTGCTTCTCGCCTGCAAGATCATATAGTGAAGGTCTTCTGCCAAGGTACTTGAGGAACCTGATCAAGCCCTTGATCCTTTCCGTCCTTTCGCGGTCATTGTCCGGAGCTATCCTGAGATATTTTTGGTAGGCATCGGCAGCCTGTTTGTAGCGTTCTGCCCTTGCCGAAACCTGAGCAAGCGCAAAAGCAAAGTCGGCTTCGTTTCGATCTTCGTAAACGGCCTGTTCCAGCGCATAGATGCTGTCGTTCAAACGGTTCTCATAGAAAGCGAGCATTCCCAGACCAGCCCACGCGAGAGCCTCGTCATCGTCAAGCGCGAGCGAGTTGTTCAAAAGCGTTTTCGCATCCACAAAGTTGCCGGCTCCCAGATAGGCGGCGCCCAGAATCGCGAACGCAAACGAGTTCTTCTCGTCCTTGCGTGCTACTTCGAATGCGTAGTCCGCAGCTTCGACCAGCTTGCGGTTCTTGAGCAGTAGATAGGCAAGGTCGAGCCTCGCCTCGTCATGTTGGGGATCCGTCGCGATGATCCGTTTGAGTATCTTCTCAGCTTCACCAACATCTCCCTTGCGGGCGAGCTTCTTTGCTTGTTTGAGTAGCTTCTTGGTGTCCTGCGGCTCGATCCCGTTAACGTCATCGGAACCGAATGCAATGCCTGAAAGAGCGATCGTGAGGATAAGCGTTGCGAAAGCTGCGCGGAACGCTAACGTGGACCGGAGAAGAGTGCGGCTCGTAAGTGGCTCAGACCTCATTAATTGTCCTCCCTAACTTTCCGGATCCGGCAAAGGTTACTTCAATATCTCGCCGGTCCGCATGGACCATAAAACCAGGTCCATCTCGTCGAAGTCTATCTCAAGTTGGTCAGCGAAGTTCTTGAGGGTAATTTCAACGCTAAGATACTTCTTGCGGCCAATAGGTGGCTTTGGTGACTCGATAAGCCCGAGATCCGCCATACAACGCAATACGTGCTTGTCGAGGATCGCGTACCCTCTGAAACCTATGTTCCGTAAATAATGACTGGCCTCTTTGTATCCAAGGCCCTTTATGCCCTTTTCATTTACGAGCCAGTCCCGCCGCTCAAGGGGGTCACTAAAGCTGTTAAGTTTGTTGCGGAGCTGCAGCCCGCAATGCTCGCGGAGGAATTCCCTTGAAGCTACCACATACCCGGCCCTTGCCCTGGGGTATCGGTGAACTCCGACCAGGGCATTCATGATGTTGTCGTGAGATCCGTCGAAAAGATAAGGGCGAACGGCTTCGACGGACTTGAGGCCCATCTTCGCCGAACAGCCTCCTGTGAAAAAGCAGTAGACCATTTCTTCCCAGAGCCTCAGGTCTGTTCCTGACCTCCAGATCTCGCGAAACTCCTCGAGCCTATCTTCTATTTCACCGGCCCGCCGGCTGTGGGCTTGTCTGATCGATTTTACTGTGACGGGAACTTCTTTCTTTCTCACTTGTGGATAATTCAATAATTCTAGGAGCGCCGATTCAGGGTGTCAATAATTTGCCTAACGATCGCGTTGGAGTTTTTCCTCTTTACGACATGCCCCTGAATAAGGTATAAGTAATTTGTATTGAGGCTATAAGCCTTGCTTACAATGAGCATCTAAGCGTACTGTGGCGACATCGGACAAATAGCTCACCAACAATCGGGCTAATTAACATTGTCAGAAAGGGTTGCAGGTATGCTATACTCTTTAAGCCATCCTGAGAGGTGCCTTTGGAAGCCTGCCGCACCTTGGCAAATACCTAACAAGTTTTGAGTTTTATGATCAAACGAGCTTTTCTGGTTACTGTCGCGTTTTCGTTTTTCGCGGCTGTCATTACACCGTCCGCTCTCGGACAGACTGCCAGGATGCCTCTGCTTCAGGACATAAAGGTCCAGAAGGAAGAGCCCATTCCGTCCGCGACGCCTTTGGTCAAGAAGACGGGAAGCTCATCGCCTACCGGAGTTGCCCCGGGTATGGCCGTCGCGCGGAGAACCTCGGTCGCGGCTCTCGCAGAGATCGACATTCCAGGAACCTCCGGCATCATCATCGAAAGCGAGCACGGTACGCTGGTTTTCGAGAGTTACGCGGATACACCTTTCAATCCCGCTTCGAACGTGAAGGTTGCGACAGCATACGCTGTTCTGAAGACCTTCGGACCTGATTTCAGGTTTATCACCGGCGTCTGGACGGACGGTGCCATCGATGCTTCCACCGCTACGCTAAACGGCAACCTATATGTTTCCGGGCGCGATCCGATCTTTGGTTACGAGCATGCGATGGCGATAGCCAACGAACTCAACAGGCTCGGAATAAGGAAGATCGAGGGAGATGTTTACGTAACGTCGAACTTCGTCGTTAATTACAATCGGTCTGCATCACGTTCGGGGAATTCCCTCGTGGCCGCGATGGACGGCGGAAGACGCGGGGCAACAGTGAACCGGGCGTGGAACAATTACCTTATGAATTCCGGCAAGTTCCGGGAAGGCCAGATCGTCCCAAGCGTTACGACGACCGGGAGTCTTCAGATCAGCGGAATTCCGGCCGGGGCAAAGCTGCTTTTCTCGCACGAATCTGCGCCGATGCGTGAGATACTGAAGGTCACGCTCAGCTATTCCAACAATTTTCTTTCTGAAAGGCTCGGAGACATGCTTGGAGGACACGAAGCGGTTGCAAGAGTCGTCCGGCGAGACATACGCGCTACGGAAGATCAATTCGCACTCGCTTCCTCAAGCGGCCTCGGGATCAACCGCGTTACAGCCCGCGCCCAACTCGAACTTCTGAAAAAGACCAAGAGCCTTCTCGCAAAACACAAGATGAAGCTCTCGGACATCATGCCCGTCGCGGGTATAGATGACGGCACGCTTCGAGGCCGTTTCGGCGGCGATCTTTTCAAAGGAAGCGTTGTTGCGAAGACCGGAACTCTCCGCCGAACAGACCGCGGTGTAAGCACGCTCTCTGGTGAATTCGTAACCAACCAGGGCAAGTTCTTCTTCGTGATCTTCAATCAGGTAGGCGGTGTAGGACGCTTTCGAAGTTTCCAGAACTTCCTCGTTCCTCTGGCGCAGGGCGCCCTTGGCGGAGCCAAGCCGATGGCCTACGCGCCTGTCCATATGGAAAGAAGGCTTGCTTCGACGAGGATCAAGTATCCGGCGCGCACACGGACGAGTCTGGATGACGAATAGTTTGGAGTAACAGGAAAGTTTTATAGGAAGGCCGCCTTTGATGGCGGCTTTTTCATTTGGCTGAAGCCGCGCGGCCTTAAATCTCTTGGAGGCACTTTGCGGCTTTGCGAGAGCGATCGAGCCCTAATATATCTCCCGTCGCCAAAAGATCTATCGCCGGGAGACTCACGCAAAGGCGCTAAGCCGCAACGGTCTGCAAAGATTGCTTGAACGAGTACTTTCCTGCAAACGCTCACCCCGTGCCCCCTCTTGTTGATTCCAGGCAAATGTAGCAAAATCTCGAGGGCAGAGAGCCCCGCCGCGTATGACCACCAGCGACAATCCATCAGAAAACCCGATCCTGGCGGATGAACCTGGAGGATCGGATCCCGCTCAAAAGGTCCCTAACAAGGAACGAAGCGTAGCAAGATCGGCGGGAATAGTATCCATCGCCGTGATGATCTCGCGCGTTTTCGGACTCGTCCGCGAGATGGTCTTTTCAAGGCTTTTCGGTGCGGGGTATTTGTTTGACGCTTACATCGTCGGATTCAGGATCCCGAATCTCCTCAGAGACCTGTTCGCAGAGGGCGCCCTATCTGTCGCGTTCGTAAAAGTATTCACCGATTATCAGGTCAATGTGAGCGAGAAAGAGGCGTGGCGCCTAGCGGCACTGATCTTCAACGGACTTGCGGTGGTCCTGAGCGCATTGGTCGTTGTCGGTATCCTCGGTGCCCCTTACTACGTTCCATACCTCGCTTACGGATTCCCTCCCGAGAAAGCGGCTCTCGCTGTAACGCTGACGCAGATAATGTTCCCGTTCATCCTCTTTATCGCCCTTGCTGCGGTCGCGATGGGAGTGCTGAACACCAAGGGACGGTTTGCGATACCGGCGTCAGCTTCGACGGCATTCAACATCGTTTCGATCATCGTCGGCGTATCGATCGCCTACTGGATCAGCGGAGGAGGATGGAATATGCCATCCGATCCGGGCGACATACCGGAGATGCCTGCTCAATGGGCGATCATAGGAATGTCTGTCGGTACCTTGTTCGGCGGGCTTTCCCAGATCCTGATCCAGGTCCCATCGTTGATAGGGGTGGGATTCAGATTCCGTCCGCTCATCAGCTTTACGGATAAGGGAGTCCGGCGCGTTATGCGATTGATGGGTCCGGCGATAATCGGGACGTCGGCTGTCCAGGTGAAAGTGATGGTCGACACGTTCATGGTTTCGGGGATCGAGGGAGGAAACTCCTGGCTCCCGTATGCCTTCCGGCTGATGCAGTTTCCGATCGGCGTCTTTGGCGTTGCGATCGGCGTCGCTTCTCTTCCGACACTCGCGAGGCTTGGCTCGGAGAACAAGATCGGCGAGTTCAGATCGACTCTTTCCAGCTCATTGGGCCTTGTCTTCTTTATGACGATACCGTCGGCTTGCGGCCTGATCATTCTCGGCCGGCCGATCATCAGCCTGATCTACGAAGGCGGAGCTTTCAATTTTCTCGACACGAACATGACGGCCTGGGCACTAGCCGCTTATTCGGTAGGATTGGCGGGGTACGCAGCGATCAAGGTGCTTTCTCCATCGTTCTATGCACTTGAGGACGCCAAGACCCCGATGTATGTCAGCCTCGCGTCGATCGCGGTGCACGTCTTCTTCAGCTACACATTGTTGAATGTCTTTTCAGGGATTGCCGTCGATCCGTCCAGGCCGAACGGTCTTGGCCACGTTGGAGTCGCCCTTGCTACATCGATCGTGGCAATGATCAACTTTCTCGCCCTTCTGATCCTGATGCGAAGGAAGATCCAGCGCATTGAACTAAGAAAGATCCTCGACTCGTTCGTAAGGATCGCTCTGGCGTCGGCTGTGATGTCGGCCGTCGCATGGCTCACGTACAGTTGGTTAGCCAACGGAACGGGTTACGGATCGAACACTTTGGGCACCCGGCTTCTTCACGCACTTGTCCCGGTTTTTGCAGGCGCAGTCGTATTTTTCGTTATGGCGAAACTGTTGAGAGTGCGGGAGCTGGATCAAATGCTCAGGATCTTCATGAAGCGGTTTGGCCGAACCTAGGAACTAAGCATCTTCGTAAAGTCAGCCTCACTCAACACAGGGATTCCCAGGTCGTTAGCCTTCTTTAGCTTCGAGCCTGCCGCCTCGCCGGCCACGACGTAATCGGTCTTCTTGCTTACCGACGAAGAAACCCGCCCGCCGCGAGCCTCGATATCCGACGCCGCTTCATTTCGCGTGAACGACTCCAGCTTTCCTGTTAAGACGAAGGTCTTCCCTGCGAATTCCTCGCTTCGTTCGACCCCTGTGTCTTCGACCTCCATCACAACGCCCGAGTCACGCAGCCGATCGACGAGGTCCAGATTCCGATTGTCCCGAAAGAACTCGTGTATGCTCTCGGCGACCTTTTGGCCAATCTCCGGAATGTCGTCAAGCTCTTCGACAGATGCTTTGATCACGTTTTCTATCGATCCGAAGTTGTTAGCGAGGATCTTTGAGTACCTTTCACCGACGTGCCGTATGTCGAACCCGAACAAAAGCCTTTGCAGTCCGCGGTCCTTGCTCGCTTCGATCTGATCGATAAGTTTCTGAGCGCTTTTCTCCGCCATTCGTTCAAGGGCGGCTACAGTTTTTACATCCAGCCTGTAAAGGTCAGCGACGTCCTTCACGTGTTCAGCGTCGACGAGCTGTTCGATAAGAACGTCTCCCAAGCCCTCGATGTCCATCGCCTTCCTGGCAGAAAAGTACGCTAGCCTCCCTTTTACCTTCGCCGGACAATCCGGGTTCGTGCAGCGCCGAACGGCCTCTTCAGCGGGACGGACCGCGTCCCATCCGCATACCGGGCATTGACCCGGAAACTCGAAGTCCTTTTCTTTTCCGCTACGTTTCGATTCGATCACCTTCAATACCTGGGGGATGATCTCGCCCGACTTCTCGACAAGGACCGTGTCCCCAAGTCTTACCCCTAGACGGTTGATCTCATCCTCGTTGTGAAGAGAAGCGCGGGCGACCGTCGTACCGGCAAGCTGAACGGGCTCAAGTACCGCAACCGGCGTAAGTGCGCCGGTGCGGCCAACCTGGATAATGATGTTTTCCAGCTTTGTAGTCGCCTGCATCGCTGGATACTTGTATGCGATCGCCCAGCGGGGCGCCTTTGATGTCGCCCCGAATTCGTCCTGCAGGCTCGCCTGATTGACTTTCACTACGACGCCGTCTATGTCGTAATCCAGGGAATCACGCCGATCTTCCATCTCGTTGCAGAACTCGATGACCGCGTCTATGCCTTCGCAAAGACGCCGGTGCGGATTTACGTTGAAGCCCGCATTCTCGAGGAACTCAAAGTTCTCCCAGTGCGTATCGAATGGCTTCGAGGCGCCGGACAGCACGTCGTAAGGAAACATATCGAGGCGGCGGGATGCGACTATCCCGGAATCAAGCATACGGATCGTACCCGATGCAGCATTCCTGGGATTTGCGAACGGTTTCTCTCCATCGTCAAGAAGCTCCTCGTTGATCTGTTTAAACACCGACCGCGGCAGAAAAGCCTCTCCGCGGACCTCCAGGGGGCCCTCAAACTCGATCCTCAGCCGCAGAGGCACGGATCTTATCGTTTTCGCATTTTGAGTGATCTCGTCTCCGGTCGCACCGTCTCCCCGAGTGGCTCCGGCGACAAGAAGCGAATCCTGATAGTGAAGTGAAAGCGAGAGACCGTCGATCTTCAGTTCGGCAACGTATTCAAAATCTCGTCCGTCTGCGAGCTTCGTACACCGCTCATCAAACTTGCGAAGCTCGTCGATGTTGTACGAGTTGTCGAGCGACATCATCGGGACAGTGTGCTCAAAGGTCTCCCAGCCTTCCGCCTTTCCGCCTATTCTCTGAGTGGGTGAATCGGGAGTGACGAGTTCGGGATGTTCTTCTTCTATGGCCTTCAGGCGGTCAAGAAGCTGATCGAACTCGTAGTCGGATACTTCCGGCTCGTCCTGCTGGTAGTAAAGGTAGTTGTGGTGATCGATCTCCTTTCGGAGCGCTTCCGCTTCCTTTTTTGCTTCGTCAACATTCATTGAGAACTTCCCTTCTATTCGAACTCTCCAAGACAACTTGCGATCAAACGGTGAAAGTGATGTGTTCCCGTTTCTTTTAAAGGGGAGTACCTTCCGCGATCGTAAAACCTGGACCTGATCCCTTTCTGGACGGACTCAACCACCCTCTGGTCCTCGAGTTCAACAGTGTCGAGATCGCCGCCCGCCCCTTTATTTACCAGAGCTCCGTCCGAAACGAACGTAAAATACCTTACCTCGGTCTCCGCCTCACTCAGCGGCAGTACCTGGTTGATCGATAATCCCCACGGATACAGGTTCAGCATCGTGTTTGGGAAGACGAAGTAGTAGAGAGCCTCGATGCCGTCTGTGAACGGCGGCGTGTAGGTCGAACCGTGGTTCGTTCGTGCCCTCCCCGTCTGTAGGCTTGACCATTCGAAAAGATCGGTGGAATAAGACGAGAAGTCCAGCAATCGGTTCAGGTCCGGGTGTACGTACGGAATATGAAACCCCTCAAGATAGTTTTCGCAGTAGAGCGCCCAGTGGGCACTCACCTTGTAGCTTCTCGTGCTTGCCAGCTTCAGCGATTCGTATACGAATCCTTCAGAAGCATTGTCCAGAGGACCAAACAAAGCCTCAACTTTTGAAATGGGGTCGATGCCGGCGAAGACGAACCCGTTCCAATCGGCTGAAGCGTACTCGTGAAGATCGTCCTCCGGACCCGGAAAACACTCTACCTGCTCAAATTCCGGCATCGAGACGATGCTACCGTCCCTGGCAAATTTCCGTCCGTGATATCCGCACTGGATAAGATCAAAATCTTGAGGCTGGTCTACGAGGATATTGCCTCGGTGAGTGCATACATTCGAGAGAACCCGTACGCGCCCTCCGTGACGCGTAAGAACAACTGGCTCGTTCAGAGAGCCTTCCATCAGGTTGTGCGGTGTTGTCGAGTTGAGCGAGTCGATCCTCGAAACGAACTGCCAGCTGCGGGCGAAGACCGCTTCAAGTGAGCGATGGTACCAGACCGGATCCGTGTAAAACTCCGAGGGCAGTGTCCTCGCCTTTCGTATATCGCTGTCGATCTCAAATCGGCTCATTCTTTCTCAAAGAACAAGAATGAAGGCTGTTCCGGATGACGTTCAAACGCTTCACAGACCAGCCCTTGCTCAAATGCATCCAGGAATTCTTCCCGGATTCGGTTCTGCACCTTCTTCGCTTCCAGAGGCTCCTCTGACAAAAGGCGCGGCCATTCGTTGGTCGTGACGATCTTTCGTACAGGAGCACGCGACTCGATCCAGCCTTTTCCATCCGCAAGAGACTTCGGCTTCTCGCCTTCCAAATGCCATTCCGCTATCAGCCTGTCGCTTTCCATTCCCAATTCAGGCAGTTGATGCGGCAAGGTCATGTAGTCGGTCCCATAGAAATCAGGAACGTAGTTCGCGACTGTCGCTCCGAGCTTCTCAAGGTTGAAGTACGCGTTTCTTGCCTGAACAGGCTGGAACGTCCATTTGATGTATCCGACTCCCTCAGCCAGCGATCTTTCCCGCTGCGCCCATTTAAGGCGCGCCCCGATCCCTGCCCCCTGAAAAGCAGAATCGACGGCTGCCATATGTGAATAGAATGCACGTTCGCCATTCAGGAAGGCCGGCACCGAAAGCACGAAGCCGACCAGCCTGCCCTTGTCGAACGCCCCGAGAGTGAATCCGCCTGCGTGCATCGTCACAACAAAATGCCGGACCGGCGAGATCTCCACTTCGGGCAAAGTGAATACGCTTCTCTGGAGGGTCACACAATCGGCGAGTTCCCCGACGGTTTTGCACTCCCTTATCTCTATCTCCGGCGTTCCCGCCATAAGGCAAAAGTGGCCTCCTTCTCGGATCGCAATTCCCGAACTCTCTCAGTTTTTGGTTTTGCGGTCAACCTTCTCGCAGGCCTTGTAGATCGCGCCGTCCGAAATTGTTTCTTAACACCGGTCAGAGGTATCTGGTATCATTGCGAGAAGGGCCTTCCCGCACTCCCTGCCCTCCGTATTTCCTTCTTCTCAGATGACCGCCCAGAAAAAACTAGAGGTCCAGGGTATCGTTCAGCGACATCCGATCCCCGAACTGCTCGTCGAGATCAATCAGATAGGTCTCGATGGCTCGCTGCGCCTCACAAACAGGAACCAGAAGGCGGTTGTCTACTGCGAAGGCGGGAACATCGCATTCGCGGTCTCAAACGAGAGGGTCCACAGGCTTTTCTCGATCCTTCTTGCACAGGAGAAGATCTCGGAAAGCGATCTGGCCGGGATCGACGACATCGCGAACGATTTCAAGCTTGCAAACGCCCTAAAGAAAAAAGGCATTCTGGACGAGCATCAGGTAGGAGAGTATTTTCGTTTCCAGATCCGTACGATAGTCAGCACTGTTGCGGGATGGAAGACCGGGAACTGGGTCTTCTCCCCGCTGGCGCGATTGAAGGACACACTTCGTTTCGAAATCGATCTGCGTTCTGCGCTCTTTGAGTCGTCCAAAGAAATGACCGATTTCGAGATCCTCGGCCGGTTCAAGAGCTACGACGAGGTCTTCCAGTTGAACGTCGAAGCGAAAACTTCGTCCATTCCGTTCTCGCCCGAGGAGGCGTTCGTCATTTCTAGGATCTACGAGCACCCTCTTTCCATACAGGATATTCAGTCGTTGAGCGGACTTGACGCCAAAGAACTAATGCCGGTCCTCTACCGTTTGTGGCTCGGCGGATTCATCAAGCGAGGCCGCTGGAACAAGGCGTTCAACAAAGACACCGTGGACCGGATGCGTTCTGCCAAGGTTCATCTCAAGCGATCCGCGCTTTCTGTCGAGGACGAGGAACGGAAGAGAGAAGAAGAAGCACGCATGGCCGCGGAACAGGCAGAGCGGGAGCGGCTGGAGCAGGAAGAAAAGGAGCGCGAGGCCGCAGAACGCCGCGAAAGAAAACGTGCCGAGTCGAAGGGCGACTTCGTGGAGACGGAGATCTCGGTGGACGACTACATCGTGCTGGTCTCGAACGCCCCAACCTACTACGAGCTGTTCGGTATCAAGTCCGACGCGAAAGAAGCCACGATCAAAGCGGCGTACTTTTCTTATGCGCGCCGGTTTCACCCCGATGTGTACCACAAGAAAGTCGAACCAGAGATGCATAAGCAGATCCAGAAGGCGTTCACCGAGATCGCGGAGGCGTACGAAACTCTTCGAAACCCTGACAAACGGGAGCTCTATGATCTGAAGCTCGACAAGGTACTGAAATCGCTTAAGGACAAGGAAGGCGCCGATCTTTCCTCGATGACGAAAGAAGAGGTCGGAAAACAAGACCAGCAGCGGGTAGCTCTCGAGAGTTTTGAAAGGGGTATGGGATTACTTGAGGACGGGTATCACGAGGACGCTGTTCCTCACCTTGGCCGCGCCGTTCAGCTTGAGGGCGACAATCCGGAATACAAGGCTTTCTACGGGCTCGCACTTTCGAAAGAAAAACGGAACAGGCACAAGGCGGAAGCTGAGCTTCAGGAAGCCGTAAAACTTGCCCCTTCCGAATCCCGGTATCGTTTGATGTTGGTCGAACTTTATGTTGAAATCGGTCTTTCGGTCCGGGCTCGTAACGAGCTCCAAAAGGTCCTCGAAAAGGACCCCGGCAACCAGCGTGCGAAAGAGATGCTCGATGATCTTAAATAGACGCCGTTGCCCACCCAAAGCCAATTTGTATGATCTTCGCGGAACAGGCAGTCGAGGGACAACTCCTGGTCGATGACGACCTTGTCAGGGACGGCGCCTCGGTAGATAGATTCGAAAGGTACGAAGTCGGGCATGCGGAAAGGATCGCCGAGCTTGCAGACAAGCTTGCGATCCGTTTTTGTATTGCGCTACGCGACCGGCTGATGCTCAAACGGGCCGCTTACTTCCACGATTTTGGCGAGTATTCGATGAATCGCGCCTACATATCTTCCCCGCGTGAGCTCACAGAAGCGGAACGGCTGGACCTGTACCGGCACCCGGTGATAGGCGAACAACAGGCCTCGAAGCGCGAGTTTCCCAGGGCCGTTCAGCTTTTGGTGCGGTGGCATCACGAATGGTGGAACGGTTCGGGCTACCCTGACAAGATATCAGGAAACGGAATTCCGCTCGGCGCAAGGATTCTGCGTGCCTGTGATACGTACTCCGCTCTTACGTCAGACAGGCCTTTCCGAAAGGCATTCAGCTATGAAGAGGCCGACCGATACCTTTTGGAATCTGCAGGAATAGAGTTTGATCCAGAAGTCGCCGCAGCGCTCCTGGCACTCCCTGAGCGGATTCAGGCGAATGCCGTCGAGGGATCTCGAGAAGCGGAGGACACCCAATAGATCTGTATGAGCTTGACTGGCGATTCAAAAAACGGATGGTTGGCATTCGAGCTGAGTGTGCTGAACCGCCTTCGGTTCTCCTCTGTGGCGATCCCTTTCGTTGACCGCCCTGTGCTCGCGGGCTACCTCAAGCAAGCTGGAGTCAAGGTGTTCACCAACTCGCTCCTAAGGTCTTCATACGCGTCCTGTCTCGCCACCGTGAAGAATGACGGCGATTCGCTGACAGCAGACGACACGGCAATCGTTCTTGAAGACGCATATGTCCCCCAATACCGTCTATCAAACCAGGAGCTCAGGAACTGGTTCAATGAGACGGACGCCTGGTGGTTCGACAACGTGCGTGCAAACATCGAGCGCCTGACCTCAGACAACTCAAAGGCGATCGCCTTGAGCGTGGGAATGAAGGTTGGCGATTACGTGCTCTCGTTTGACCAAGAAACCTCGCGCCTTCGCCAGCCTCTTTCAAAGGTCTTTGAGAGGCTCTTGATGCTCGAGCAGCCGGCGGTTTCGAACGGCGAGGAGAATACGTGCCGTTGTTCGGATCCGATCGATTTCATAGCGGAGAGCTATACAGATCTCTTCTTTCTACGCCTTCCCGCTCCCCGGCGCGGCACCCTCAGGCAAGAGTTGGGCAAATTCGCCTGGAAGGAATGCTGGGTGCGCGGAGAGGGAGGTTTCTGGGGCGAGATCGAGCAAGGCCTGAGCGGAAAGCTTGGGGCGAGGGTCGAGACAAAGACCCAGTATCTTGAGCTGCTGAGACGAGCGTTGGAGACCGCCGGTCACATCAAGAAATGGGCTATAGAACACGTCGAGAACGGTTTTGTACCCACTCAGGAAGTCGTCGACGTGATCGGATCGATCCGAAAGGTCGATACGGTCTACACAAAGGACTTCTCGGAACTTACCGGGGTCAAAGCGGTAATGATAACCGCCTGACACCGGTTAGTTCCCAGCCTCAAGGGCATGGTTCGCGTTCTTCTCCGGTTCTTTCAGATCGTGGCCGACACCCCGGCTACGGAACATCCACACTAATCCGGAAGTCGCAGCCATCAGTCCTGCGATCATTGTCAGCGATTCCGCCGAGATCACCGTCAAAGAGATTCCTGCCGCATAGCTTGAAATGCTGAACATAGTTATTTCAGCGCCGCGATCGAGCGTTGAGATCCTGCCGCGAATGTGGTCGGGCAGAGAACGCTGAAACAGCGTTTCCTGAACTGCATATTCAGCCCCGATCATCGCCCGCGAGATCATAACGAGAAGCGCTACGAGCCACAGGTACGGCATAAAGCCCGCGATTCCAAAGATCACCCCGTGGATGATCAGTGTCCAGGTCATGAAACCTCGGGTTATCCCGAGCTTTTCAACGTACGATCCGACCTTGTGTGCGATGAGCATTCCAAGGCCCAGGCCGATGCCGTTCGCAGTCAGAAGGAACGAGTATACGAAATCCGGGTTCGTCGACTCGTTCGTGAAGACCATCGTGCCGAGACCTTCGAAGACGATGTTGGTCGCCCCTCCACCGGTCGCCCAGATGATGTTCATGAGCAGGATCGTCAGAGCGAAAGGATTCTTGACTGTGTATCGCAGGCCCTCGGCGATCTCCGAAAAGAACCCGGGCCGAGATTGACGTTCTATGACCCTTTCCTCAGGGGAACGCTGGCGCATCGCGTCTTCGGGTATAAGCCAGATAGACGCCGCAGAAACAAGGAACGAGATAGCATTGATGATGAACGCGATCTCGTAACCAAAGACGACGGCCGCGATGCCGCCCAACGCCGCGCCCACCGCCATCAAAAGGAAACGCGTCGAGAACATAAGCGCGGTGCCCGACAAGAGCCCTTCCTTGCCCGTGATATTCGGTGTCGCTGCATTTTTGGCGCCATCGAAAAAAGCCGTCGCCCCGGACAGAAGGATCGAAGCTCCATATGCGATCCACAGATCTTCGGGCCGGGTGACAAGAAGAAAGAGCAGCGCTATACCGGCGCGAAGCACGTCCGATACAAGCAGTACAGTCCTTCGCGAGAATCTGTCGGCAACTGCCCCGGCGATCGGCATCAGCACAGCAAACGGTAGAGTTCTGAAAAGCAGAAGCAGGCCTGCGGCTTCCGGCGAAGCGCCCGAGACAAGGCGCACTACGCCGAGCCCGGCGACAAAGTTGAACCAGTTGCCAAGTTCGGAGATTACCTGTCCCCAAAGCAGATTGCGGAAGTTCCGGTTCTGCCTGATGAGTTGTAGGTAAGAGAGATTCATCGTCCTTTAGCGACGGCGAAAAACAAAGAAGCCGCCAGGAACTTATACCTAACGGCTCGTCCTGCGAAAAGGTTTTCCTCCGGATCAAGTCCCCTTGAACTCCGGCGGCAGTTTCTCAAAGAAGGCTGCAACGCCTTCGCGGAAATCGTCGCTTCGTCCCGATTCGATCTGGAGTTCGTGCTCAAGCTCCAGTTGTTCTTTAAGATCGTTTGAGAAAGTGGCGTTCATCATTCGCTTGATCCTCCCGATCACGGCTGTCGGAGCTGCTGCCAGCTTCGTTGCCATAACGACAGATTCCTGCATCAGCATCTCACCCGGAACCGTCCGGTTGATCATTCCAATACTTAACGCGTCAGAAGATGTGACGCTGTCTCCGGTCATCAACAGTTCGGCGGCTTTCTTCTCGCCGACCGCCCTCGGAAGAAAAAAACTGCCTCCGCAATCCGGAGAGAGCCCGATCTTGATAAACGCCTCGTTAAAGCTGGCCTGTTCGGCGGCAAACACGATGTCGCACGCGAGAGCGACGTTTGTTCCCGCTCCGGCACAGACACCGTTCACCGCCGCGATAAAAGGCACAGGCGTTTCGCGGATCAGAGTGATAAGACTGTGAAGAGCTTCAAGCGGATCTTCCAGAAATGCCTCGATGCGGCCTTCGGAATCCCACATAGCCTTCATTTCCCGGAGATCTCCGCCGGCACAGAATGCGCGGCCCTCGCCGGTCAGTATCACCGCACGAGCGCCGTCAGCGATCGCTTTTTTGATTGCGTCCGTTAGATCGGTCGTGATCTGCCGCGACAACGCGTTGAGCGCATCGGGCCTGTTCAAGGTGATCGTGGCGACATTGTTGTCTATCTCGTATTTGACCGTTTCAAACATAAAGACGCGGTTCCTCCAAAAAGACGGCCGCCCCCGGACACTCAATGCGGCCGGAGGCAGCGGTCGTTCCAAGTTTATCAGTGATTCAGGCTACGCGGGCCCTTGAACGGCTTGCGTTATAGCAATCTTTGCAAAGCACGGGTCTTCCCACTTTTGGTTGAAAAGGCACTTTGTCGTGTTTTCCGCAATGGTCGCAAACGATCTCGAACTTCGAGCCCGACTCAGCCTGTTTCTGCCCCGCCTTTTTGCCCCTGCATTCGGGGCATCGCTGCGGCGGCATCATATTGCGCTCATAGAAGATCTCCTGTTCCTTTTCGCTGAAAACGAAGATCTCCTTGCACTGGATACAGGGAATTTCAATGTCGGGCATTGCTCTTGTCTCCTGTTCTGAAGTTCCTGGTTGCGTGTGTGGAGAAGTGTACCACAGTGAGCGGTGAGCAGTAGGCGGATTTGTCACGGGCGGGTCGTGTCCACGCGCCCTGGCTCCTGACACGATCTTCATTGACCAATGACCAGTGAACATTGACCAGTGCTTCGTGCTCTTTGTGAAACCTTCGCGCCCTTTGTGGTAAATCTTCGATAAAACACTTAGGTCACGGTCGAGACTTCATTACAGAGAACACAAAGTTTTCCACAAAGAAGCACAAAGGGAAGCATTAAGGGCTCATTGGTCAATGGTCAGAGTACATTGTGAGACCTTTGTGGACTTCGTGGTAAAACCTCGCTCGAACACTTTAGTGACGACGGCGATTCAACCACAGAGAACACAAAGGGAAGCATTAAGTTCTCATTGGTCAATGGTCAATGGTCATTGGTCAATGGTCACTGGCCAATGAAGAGACATGTGACAGAACCGTCGCGCCCAGGGTCTCGAGATTGTAGCCGCCTTCGAGCGCCGAGACGACGCGGCCCTCGCAGACATCGTCCGCCCAATCCTTGATCACTCTGGTCATCGCCTGAAAGTCAGGGTCCTGCAGTTGGAGAAGCCCCAGAGGGTCCGTCAGGTGTGCGTCAAAGCCGGCCGAAATGATTATCAGATCAGGCTTGAAATCTCCTGCGATATCCGAGATCGCATTGTCGAAACTCCCTCTTTGCGATTCCGCTTCCGTCCCGCCTTTGATCGGAAGATTCATCGTATATCCGCGGCCGCGGCCGTAACCGGTCTCGCCCCTAGACCCCGTCCCCGGATACCACGGATACTGGTGCATTGAGAAGAAGAAGACCGAGGGATCGTCATAGAAGATTCCCTGCGTTCCGTTCCCGTGATGGACATCCCAGTCCACGATCGCGACACGCTCGATCTCTTTGTAACGGTTCTGGGCGTATCTCGCGCCGACTCCGACGTTATTGAACAAACAGAAGCCCATCGCATTCTCAGCTGTCGCGTGATGTCCCGGAGGGCGAACGGCGACGAACGCGTTGTCCACCTTCCCTTCCATCACGGCGTCGATCGCCGCGCAGACGCCGCCGGCGGCATAAACCGCTGCCTCAAAAGACTTCATCGAGATCATCGTGTCGTTATCCAAAGCCTCGTATCCGTTCGCAAAAGCATTCTCGACAAGCTTGTAATGATCTTCTGTGTGCGCGGCCTGGATGATGCCTTTTGAGACCTCGCGCGCCTCGATTATCTCGCACGAGTACCATAGCTCTTCGTCCCCTTTCAGCGCCTCCATCACGCGCCGGTATCGTTCGGGCGTCTCGGGATGGCCGGGTCCTGTTTCGTGCTTGAGGTAAATGTCGTTGTGGATGATCGCAGTTTTCATTTTCAGTAGTTCGAATTTCCTGCCCGATCGCTTAGCGCCTTTGCGCCTTGGCGGTAAGTCCCTTCCTAACAACCTAGTTGATAGCGATAAATTTAACCGCTGAGGCGCGGAGGCGCAAAGAGAATGACGGTAGGTTCGACTCATCACGATTCTGTTATAAACTTCAGATTCCTTATGACCCTCGAGCCGCTCACAATCTCAGTTCTCGATTCCCACACCGAGGGCGAGCCTACACGTGTTGTGACAGGCGGTTTTCCGGAACTTTCAGGGTCGGATATGAAAGCGAAGCTTGGATCGTTCGAACGCGACTATGACCAGCTCCGTTCGGCGATCATTGCCGAGCCGCGCGGGCATTCGGCGATGGTCGGCGCCCTGCTTCTCGACCCGATCGATCCGGAAAATGACTGTGGAGTTATTTTTTTTGACAACGCCGGATACCTTGGGATGTGCGGTCACGGTACGATCGGTCTCGTGAGAACATTGGAATATATCGGTGAAGCTGATCCGGGAACGTTGAACATCGAGACCGTAGTCGGGGTCGTGTCGGCCGAACTCCACAGTGACGGATCGGTGAGCGTGCGGAACGTCCCGAGCTACAGGCTCGAAAAGGGAGTTCCGGTCGGGGTCCCCGGTTTCGGCGAAGTAAAGGGTGACATCGCCTGGGGCGGAAACTGGTTCTTTCTGATCGAAGAGCATCCGTTTGAGATCGGACCTTCGACGATCGGTGAAATGACCGCCTTCACGACTGCTGTGAAGAATGCGCTCGCCGACAAAGGTCTCACGGGCGAAGGGGGTGCTGAGATAGACCACGTCGAGCTATTTTCACAGTCTGAGACTGCCGACAGCCGCAACTTTGTGCTCTGCCCGGGGAACGATTACGACCGAAGCCCGTGCGGAACGGGAACCAGTGCGAAGATCGCCTGCCTTTACGCAGACGGGAAGCTGGATGAAGGCGAGAAATGGTTCCAGGAAAGCGTTATAGGAAGCCGGTTCGAAGCGTCATTTGAGATAGTCGAGGGCAAGCTGATTCCGACCATCCGCGGAACGGCACGCGTTACTTCGAGGGCCGAGTTGATCATCGATCCGAATGATCCCTTCGCGCACGGAATCGGAAAAGATTCTCTTTATAAATGACCTACGACGTCGCGATCATAGGAGCCGGGATTGTCGGAGCGGCTTGTGCCGACCGGCTCTCTTCTGAGGGCCTTTCGGTCTGCGTGATCGACGGCCCATCGGAATTCGCTCCCGCGACGGCAGCAGGAATGGGACACATCGTCGTGATGGACGATTCGGATGCTCAGTTCGCATTGACTTCCTATTCTCAGAAGCTCTGGGATGAGTTCGCATCCGAACTTCCGCCCGAAGCGGAATTCGAGAACTGCGGAACGCTCTGGATCGCCGCGGACGAAGAAGAGATGGAGGAGGTGGATAGAAAGTTCTGGAAGTACGCAGAGATCGGGTTGACGACGGAGATCCTCGACGAGCGATCCCTGAGGTCAGCCGAACCGAATCTGAAAAAGGGATTGCCCGGCGCTCTTCGCGTCCCCGGTGATTCGGTGGTCTATCAACCAGTGGCGACGAACTTCCTGCTAGCGCGGGCGCAAGCTGCCGGTGCCTCGATAAGCCGAAACGCAGCTGTGTCTCTGGTCATCGACGGCCTGGTCGAAACCTGGGGCGGTGAGCGGATCGAAGCTCAGCATATTGTTATCTCAGCCGGATGCGGCAGCACTTTGCTCCCGGAACTTGCGAAAGCGGTAAAGCCCAGAAAGGGGCACCTTGTGATCACCGAAAGGACGAATACGACGGTCAACCATCAGCTCGTCGAGCTTGGCTATCTGAGATCAGCGCACGGAACCGACCGGGATTCGGTCGCCTTCAACATTCAGCCCCGAAAGACGGGCCAACTCCTGATCGGCTCCTCCAGGCAATACGGTTCCGACGACCCTTCGGCAGATCTTGAGATAGTAGCAAAGATGATGAAGCGGGCTTTGGAATACTTCCCATCCGCGGCTGACGCTCAGGCGACCAGGATCTGGACAGGATTTCGGCCGGCGACGCCCGACGGCCTTCCGTATATAGGAATGGTCCCTGGGTATGAGAAGGTTTACGCCGCCACCGGACACGAGGGCCTGGGGATCACGACCGCGCTTGGAACCGCGGCGCTGATCGCAGATGAGATCCTTGGCCGTGAATCAGCGATCCCCCGCGAACCTTATTCTCCTACAAGAATCGATGGCTGAAATCCTCAGGTACAAGATCGACGGGACCGAACACGAGGCGTCGCCCGGTACGACCGTCGCGGCAGCGTTGCTGAATGTCGGTGTCACTGCGTTCAGGATTTCCGTTTCCGGTGAACCGAGGGCGCCACTTTGCGGGATGGGGATCTGCTTTGATTGCCGCGTCACGATCGACGGAGTTTCGAATGTACGATCTTGCCTCGAACCGGTCGCAGACGGCATGGAGATCGAAACCGGTGGCTAAGAAGAAGACAGAAATTCTCGTCATCGGTGGCGGCCCGGCAGGATTGGCGGCGGCTGAAGCCGCTTCGTCTCACGGTAAGCAGGTAACCGTGATCGACGAGAATCCCGCCTTCGGCGGACAGATCTGGCGCGCGGAGAAAAGTGAACTTTCGGAGAAGGCAAAGAATCTGGTAGAAGCACTCGAGAAGAACGGCGTCGAGATGATCGCATCCTGCACGTGCGTCGCTTCCCTTCCCGACAAACGCATCCTCGCGCTCTCGAACGGCAAGACCTTTCCGATCAGATACGACAAGGTGATCATCGCGACTGGAGCCCGGGAACAGTTTGTTCCCTTCCCCGGATGGACGCTTCCCGGAGTTTTCGGCGCTGGCGGCCTTCAGGCGCTTGTGAAGGGCGGTTACGACATTTCAGGGAAAAGGATAGTCGTTGCCGGCACGGGGCCTCTGCTCCTGGCCGTGGCAGCTTACTTGAAGAAGAAGGGTGGGAATGTGATCTTGATCGCTGAGCGGACAGATCTGCTTTCACTCATCGGGTTTGGGCTTTCTGCCTTGCGAGTCCCAGGTAAATGGAGGGAGGCCCTTGAACTTCGGAAAGAAATCCGAGGTATCAGTTATATGACCTCTTCGTCGGTTTTGTGGGCGGATGGGAATGGAAAACTGAGCAGGGTAACAATCACCAACGATAATGAAGAGTCAGAAATAGAATGCGATTTGTTGGCAATCGGCTGGCATCTTGTTCCGAACCTTGAGGTCCCTACTCTTTTTGGCTGCGACCTTCTTGCTTGTGCGGTCAACGCTGACGAGTACATGAGGACTTCCGTCGAAGATGTGCTGTCCGCTGGGGAAATTAACTTTGTCGGCGGTTTGGAACTTTCGCTCATCGAGGGAAAGATCGCGGGACACTCTGCCGCCGAGAATCTGGAGGCCGCGCGAGGTTTACTTGCGAAACGGAGTCGGCTTTTAACATTCGCAAGTAGTATGCTCAATACTTTCCTCACTGATCCTGAAGAATTGCGGAAGGCAGTAACTAACGATACGATCGTCTGCCGATGCGAGGATGTGCCGTACGGCAGGGTCAAGGATCTTAAGGGTTTTAACGAGGCAAAACTAGAAACGAGGCTTGGAATGGGTCAGTGTCAGGGCCGCGTCTGCGGATCGGCATGCGAGGTTCTTTTTGGATGGGAAGCCAATTCGGTTAGGCCTCCGCTTGTTCCCTTGAAGATATCGGAACTCGCGAATTTCGAAACGGAGAATAAGTAGATGGAATGGAAAGGAGTGATGCCCGCCATCACGACGTGTTTTGACGAATCCCTGAACATCGATCACGAATTCACCGCCAGGCACTTGAACTGGCTGGTCGATAACGGATGCACCGGTATCGTGACGAACGGAAGCCTGGGCGAAGGCGGAGCGCTGTCGTTCGATGAAAAGAACGCACTTTGGAAGACATGTGTGGAAGCGGTCGGAGAACGTGTTCCCGTCGTGGCGGCAATCGCGGCGATGAGCACCGCTGACGCGATAGACCAGGCAAAGGCGGCTGAAGATGCCGGCTGCGAAGGGCTGATGGTCCTTCCTCCGTATGTTTATCGGGGCGATTGGCGGGAAACCCGTGCTCACGTCTCGGCGGTGATCAAAGCAACGTCTCTGTCGTGCATGCTGTACAACAACCCGATCGCATACGGCACGGACTTCCTTCCGGAACAGGTGATCGTTCTCGCAAACGAACACGACAACCTTCATGCGGTAAAGGAATCGAGCACGGACGTCCGCAGGATCACGGCCATAAAGTCGCTGGATGAAGGCAGGCTTGATGTCTTCGTCGGGATCGACGACGTGCTGGTCGAAGGCGTGAAGGCGGGCGCGGTCGGTTGGGTAGCGGGTCTTGTTAACGCCATGCCGGTTGAGTCCGTGAAGCTGTTCGATCTTGCAATGGCCGGCCGCGATGAAGAGGCGGCCGAGTTGTATAGGTGGTTCCTTCCTTTGCTGAGAATGGACACAGTCCCGAAGTTCGTTCAGTTGATAAAGCTTGTGCAGGAGAAGGTCGGAATGGGAAATGCGCGAGTAAGACCTCCGAGAATGGAATTGAAGGGCGCGGAACTCGATACTGCACTAGCCCTAATAGACGCCGCTTTGGAAACTAGGCCGAAAGCTGCCACAGCGCAGGAATTTGGAATTGATAATTGATAATTGCGGATGTGCGGGTGAAGTATCTGGTGAGATGCTCGATATCTAGCGTGTTGTCTTACCGCGAAGGGCGCGGAGTTCCTCGCAAAGTTCGCTTAGGCGCCCTTCGTGACCTTTGCGAAATCCTTAATGTCCTTTGCGGTCAAGCTCTTGTTTCAGCAATCGGATTTGCAACGAGACCTATCACGGCTGGCCGCCAAGGCGCAAAAGCAAACCAAGAATCTAGAGTTGAACATTAATAGATGAGAATTGTTGTCCATGTCCTTTGAATTCAAATCGACCTCCTTTATCGGAAACTCGCGAGGCTCGGAAACCGGCAAGACGTTTACCGCCTTTTCTCCTGAGACGGGCGAGGCAGTAGGGCCTGAGTTTCATTCGGCGACGATCGTCGAGATGAATCGGGCCGCGAATCTGGCGGAGAACGCTTTCGGCGAGCTTTCCCGAAAGTCCGGGAAAGAGAAAGCTGAGTTTCTTCGCAGGATCGCAGAAAAACTCGAGGAAAAGAAAGCCGACATCGTGGAGCGTGCATCGCTCGAAACCGGACTCCCAAAGGCGCGATTCGAAGGCGAGACCGGCCGGACGTGCGGACAGCTCAGGATGTTTGCCGATCTGGCCCAAGAAGGCTCCTGGGTAGATGCGAGGATCGACACCGCTGAGACCGAGAGAGCACCACTTCCGAAACCCGATGTCCGTTCAATGAAGCGGGCGCTTGGACCAGTCGCCGTCTTCTGCGCCTCGAACTTTCCTATCGCCTTCTCGGTCGCCGGAGGCGATACCGCTTCGGCATTCGCTGCCGGATCCCCCGTGATCGTAAATGCACACAACGCCCATCCAGGCACTTCAGAGATCGCAGCATCGGCGATCTCTGAAGCAGTAAACGAATGCGGGTTTCCCGAAGGCACGTTCAGCCTTCTTTTTTCGGCCGATTACGAGATAGGCTCGGCACTGGTCGCGCATCCTTCGATAAAGGCCGTAGGCTTTACAGGCTCAAGAGCCGGCGGACGGGCGCTGATGGACATAGCAGCGAAGCGTGACGAGCCGATTCCTGTCTACGCAGAAATGAGCTCGGTCAATCCCGTCTTCGTGCTTCCGAGAGCAGCAGAAGAGAAGGCGGATTCGATTGCGGAAGGATTGTTTTCGTCGTTTACTCTCGGTTACGGACAGTTCTGTACAAAACCAGGACTTGCATTTCTTCCAGGGAATGGGGGGTACGGCGCCATCGTAAGCAGACTGAACCAACTTTCGAGGGAATCGTCAGGCAAACCGTTACTAACCTCGGGGATTAGAAACTCTTTTATCGAGAAGATCTCGGAACGAGGGGCAGCTCAGGCTGCAGCGAAGGGATATGCGGTGGAGTCTGTTGTTTTCGAAACCAGTGTCGGCGAGTTTCGATCAACCCCAGAACTGCACGAAGAAGTATTTGGACCTTCAACGCTCGCAATATCGTTCGGCGAAGTTGCTGAGCTTGTTGATATTGCCGAGGATCTCGAAGGTCAGCTGACAGCCACCATCCACGGCACCGATGAGGACATCGCCGAAGCGGAAGAGTTGATCGCTGTACTTGAGAAGAAGGTCGGGAGGATCGTGTTCAACGGCTTTCCGACAGGGGTCGAGGTCTGCCATTCAATGGTCCACGGCGGACCGTACCCCGCGACCTCGTTTTCCGGCACGACCTCGGTAGGCACGCGTGCGATCGAACGATTTACAAAGCTCGTGTGCTTTCAGGATGCTCCGGACTCTGTGTTGCCAGATGAACTGAAGGACGGTAATCCGCTCGGGATCGTGAGGATGAAAGACGGGGTGATCGGGCGCACCTAGATCTTTGCTTTGCGTCTCTGCGCCTTCGCGGTAAATCAATAACCGCAGAGGCGCCAAGGCGCTAAGCTATTGAGAATCAAAGCCCGATGCTTCCATTACGAATTCCGGCACAAACGGCTCGTCCTCTACCAATAGAGACCGGTCCCTGGCAAGCACCCACCGGTGGATCCAGGAGATCCCCGCTCGACCCGTGAACTCATCCGGGAGCCTGTACGCCTCGTCCTTCAACGCCTCTTCAAGCGTCACAAATTCGTACCCCCGGTTTTTGAACATCTTGGCGAGGTCGCCGAACAGTTCGGCGTTGATGCTGTTTGCGTGGATCAGGAGGGTCTGTGCGATCTCTCTTCCAAAAAGCCTCACCGACTGTCTTTCCCAGTACTCCGTCTTTGCTTCCATATACGGAATGTAGGCTTCCGCGATCCGCTTTCGAAGGGCTTCGTCGCCTTTGATCTTCGCTTTGTCATAAGCAGCGGCAAAGATGTAATCGGCGTTGTCGATGGAAACCGGTGCGATCGTGTACCCGTGCTCTTTCAGGTACTTCGAAACCCCGCTCTTTGTTTCTATAGTCAGGCCGGTATGCAGAAACGGGTGCCGGAAATATCTGAGCTTCATCCCGGCGTTCCTCAGCAGCTTGTCGGTTATCGGCTCGCCTTTGGCTATGTCCGCGAGATAATCCTCAAGCGGGATGTTGTGAAGGCTTCGGTGCGAGTATGTGTGATTACCGAGTTCCAGTCCCGCGTCGATCCATTGCTGCAGAAGTGCCACCTCGGAATCGATTAGCTTATCGTCCTTGTAAAGCTTTCTTTCGTTTACGAATCCGATGGCCGGAACGCCGGCCTTTGTAACGTGGGCAAGCAGGTCTTTTGTTATCTGCTGACGCACGGCAAGCTCGCCGAACTGGCTTACCGTCGGCAGGTCGTCGAACGTGACGGCGACGGTACGATTTGTCTGCGGGAGAGCAAGGGACGTACTAAACAGGATCGCGATTGATAGGATCAGAATGTTTTTCGACAATGATTTCATGTTGGCTATCTGGAGTCGACAAAGAAGGAAGAGGCTAACCACAGAGGTCACGGAGGTTTTCACAATGGGCACGAAGCAAGGAGCCGAGGACCTTTGCGGAACTTTGCGCGTTGGCGTCTTGGCGAGCGGTCTTTGTTCCGTGATCAGTTTCAGACATGAACCGAGAGTACGACGGTGTAGGTTCTCGCCAAGACGCAAAAACGCAAAGGATCGCAAAGAAGAACGATTTTAGCTAGCAAAGATAAGCGACGGGTCCGCGAAGGCCTTGAACTCGAGTGCGTTGCCACTGGGGTCTGTGAAGAACATCGTGGCTTGTTCACCGATCTCGCCCTTGAACCGCACCTTTGGCTCGATGACGAATTCGACGCCCGCATCTCTGACCTTCTCGGCTAGAGCTTTCCACTCGCTCATCTCGAGAATGATCCCGAAATGCGGGACAGGAACCCGATCCGAGTCTACCTTGGTCGCTGCCTTGGCAGGTCCGGCTGTATCGGATAGATGAGCGACGATCTGATGCCCGTAAAGGTTGAAATCGACCCAGTGCTCGGAGCTGCGGCCTTCCGGGCAGCCCAGAATACCGCCATAGAACTCACGGGCCGCCGCGATGTCGTGAACGGGGAATGCAAAATGGAATGGAGGGGTTTTCATAGTTGAAAGATATGAGTACTGAGTATTGAGTACTGAGGACTGAGTACTGAGGACTGAGGACTAAAGAGGAAATGCGAGACTCCGCCGACGATTCAACCTCTTCCCTCAGTCCTCAGTACTTTCACCTCAGTCCTTCCATTGTCCTCAGTACTTTCACCTCAGTCCTGACGTTTTCCTTTGTCCTGCGGCCTGACGGCCTTAGCCATCTGCCGAATCGCGCCAAGATGATATGCCGAATGGGCGATAATGGCCATCGCTTCGCCGATCTTGTCCTGGTCCCATACCGGCACCTCGGCGAAACAGCGAAGCACATTCTCATACGATTTTCTCAGACCTGCTTTGAGTACTTCCCATTCTTGATCGTCGACGGTATCGATAAGCCAGCTCTGGTCCCAGTTTACAGGCTCTGTGCGCCCCTCGATGAACTCGACCAGGCGGTCAAGATAGAATTTCAGGTGTTCGACGTGGGCTACGATGGATGTCCCGTTCAGATCGGCGGATACCTCGCCTGAACCTAGACCACTCACCGTGGAAAATACGCCGGTCCCGCGGTCTAGATACGCGCTCCCGTCTTCGGGAGACCCTTCGAACGTCTCGTGGACCAGGAGCAGCAGATCCTTCAAGAGGTCTTCTTTGGCGATGTTCTCGGATGCTGATTCTGCCTTCATTCGGCGTCTCCTCTCTTGTGCCGCTTTCGACGTCCCGAAATGACGTGAGATAATCCCGGCGAACCGATATGCCCGAAATGAACCTAGACAAATTTATTGACGCGTTCGCCAAAAGCCTTTCAGCCGGCACTTTTGTAAAAGCTACGGTTGGAAATTATAAAGGCGGCGAGAAGCATCTGCAAAAGGTTCTGCTGCGAAAGATCGAAACGAAGCGGGGTGACCGGATTCAGTTCGTTTCGCGCTTTGAAAAGAAGGATTCGTCCTCGAACCACACCTTATCCGAGGCTCCCTTGAAGCTTAGGCGCCTCTTCTCTAAAGAATTTCGTTCGGGCCACTTGTTCACCACGGTAGCCGATCTCCAGCTGACCGTCTCAAAACGGGGAAAGGTACTAATTTCGGAATCCTCACCGACCTTTGAAGAATTGCCCGAGGTGTCGCACGACCGCAAGAAGGACCGGGTGCTCGACCCTTCACGCAATTACCTGCATTTACTCGGTTTGACTTCACGCGACGGAAGGGTGAAGGACAAAAGTCAGGCGAAATACCGGCAGATAGAGAGATTCGTCGCGATTCTGGACAAACTGCTGATTGAGGCCGGTCTTGTCGAGTCCGGGAGAGTGACGGTCCTCGACCTTGGTAGCGGGAAAGGCTATCTGACCTTCGCTCTTTATGATCACCTCACCGGGTCAATGCGGCTCGATGCATCCGTGCGCGGGATAGAGGAACGACGTGAACTTGTCGACAAATGCAACCACATCGCAAAGGAATGCGATTATTCGGGACTGGCGTTCGAACAGGGAAGTATCGGTGACGTAAGTGCCGGCGAACCGGATGTTCTCATCGCGCTGCACGCTTGCGATACCGCAACTGACGACGCTTTGTTCGAAGGGATCTCGACCGGCGCGAAAGCTATCGTCGTCGCTCCGTGTTGTCAGCACGAACTGAGATCTCAGCTGAGGTTTCCCGAATCCGCGTCGGCGCTGAACGAATTCGGCCTGCTTCTGGAACGTGAGACCGAATCCGTAACGGACGGTATCAGGGCCCTGATCCTCAAGGGCTTCGGTTATCGTGTCAAGATGCAGGAGTTTGTCGCTTCTGAACATACTCCCAAGAACAACCTGATCACCGCGGTTCTGGGGGCCGGTCCCGGTCCCTCGGATTGGCCATTGCCTGCCGTCGAATCCCTTCTAGAGCATTACGGCATCTCACGCCAGCGGCTGCATTCGCTTCTCTCAGATCGTTTTGGCGGCCGCAACGAGTAAACATCGCATTTTTCTGGTCTGGTGCTTGCTTTAGTTCAAGATGCCGGTCCATCCCGCGATCCGGCAAATCCAGCCGATCCAGCGATTTTTGCTGCATTTCAGGCAACAAGCGACTTCAGGACCAGTTTCAGAAATATCACTATTTGTCATCCTGTAGATGCCGAAAATTGTCACTGCCCCTCATTTGATCGGCTATATTCCCCTCCCTCAACAAAATCCGGAACCAGAAGACCAGACCTACCACTATGAAACTTGAATTTGAATCGCAAAGTGCATCGCTTCCGATGGTCGATCCAAGCCATCTGGAGGATCTCGCGCCGGAAAGCAGTTCGTCAGAAGCGGACGAAATGCTCAGGCAGGGTATAGAGGCCGCACAAAGCGGCGATCGCGCAGAGGCGAGGAATTTCCTTCTCAGCGTGACCGATTCCGACCCGGACAATGAAAGCGCCTGGCTTTGGCTGGCGTCGATCAGCGAGTATCCGGAAGAATTGCTCGTCTTTCTAAATAACGTTCTGAGGGTAAATCCCGGTAACGAAAGAGCTCTTGAATGGGCCGCGTCGACCAGGGCTTTGCTCGGCAGGAACTTCGTCGTAAGAGGCTCTGAAGCTGCCGAAGGCGGAGACGAAGCTGCTGCAAAACAATACTTTATGCAGGCAATAGTCCACGACGATCACAACGAATCGGCGTGGCTCTGGCTTGCTTCGCTCGCAGAGAGCGACGCTGAAAAGCGTTCACACCTCGGACGCGTTCTCCGAATCAATCCGGACAATGAGAACGCGCTGAGCCAAATGGAGGAGTTTCGTGCCGCTGACACCAAGGCAAAGCTAATGGATGCCAACAGACTTGCCATAGCCGGCGGACGCGAGGAAGCTCAGTCGATCCTCGCGGAAGTACTCGAAGATGCACCTGATCTTGAGGACGCGTGGATGCTTAAAGCGCATCTGGCGGAGTCCTTCGATGACAAGATCGAATGCTTCGAACGGGTCCTCGATCTAAATGAAGACAATCAGGTCGCCCGTGCAAACCTCGAATCGTTGAGGATGATCGTCGGGAACGCTCCTGATTCGGTCGAAGAGGCGGTAGAAGCGTCTGCCGACGCGGATAGCGAAATGACGGATTCCGAGTTCGACGGGAGCAACGGCGAGTGGGCCGGTGACGAATCGGAACCTGCTGAAGAGCTGTCTTTCGTCGAAGAAGCAGTATCCGTCGGCTCGATGAACGAAGAGGCCGTCGAGGAAGCCCCGGAGTTCGAGGAAGAACAGGTCGAGTTCGACTCGGTCGAAATGGAACTCGAACCGTTTGAGGAAGTTGAAGAAGAGGTTTCCGAGCCTGATTTTGGAGTCGGAGAGGAAGAGGAGGTCTCTGCGGAGGCTGAAGAAGACTTCTCCGAGGTTTCCGAGCCGGATCTCGAGCCGATCGAACAGCCTCAAACCAGTTTCGGATACGAGACCAACCTGGACATTTCCGTGAACGGTGATGAATCCGAAGAGGAGACGCGTGATTTCGTTCCCGTCGAGGACGATGAGTTCCTGGGTTCGGAACCCGTTGAGAATGCTCCGGACGCCTGCCCGTTTTGCGATTCGGACCTGGGCCATCAGGCATTCTTGTGCCAGTCGTGCAATGCAGTCCTGACATTGTCAGACCTGGAAATGTTGATCTCTAACGAATCCGTCGACTCAGCGGTTGTCGAAGGAGTCGTTAAGAAGATAGAGGCCGATCAGAGCGTGCGCGGCGTGGTCCCCGAGGAACTGATGTCTTTGGGAATCGGCTACATCAACCTCAAGCAGTACAGGAAGGGATTTGAATACCTTCAGGAATATGCTGCAAAGAACCCGAGCGACGTGGTCGTCAGCTCGCAGGTCGACGCACTTGCGGTTCGAGTTGCGGAGCTTGAGAAACAGGCCACGGACAAGGAAGCTCAGCCGACTTCCAAGACAATACTGGTAGTCGACGACAGTCCGACTATCCGCAAGCTAATCTCGCTTAAGCTTCAGAAATGCGGCCACGAGACTGTTTGCGCGGTCGACGGCGTTGACGCTCTTGAGAAGATCAACGATGTGGTCCCGGATCTCGTCCTGCTCGACATCACAATGCCAAGAATGGACGGATACCAGGTCTGCAAACTGATCAGAGGAAACGAGGCCACGAAGGACGTTCCGGTCGTGATGATCTCAGGCAAGGACGGATTCTTCGATAAGGTGCGCGGCAAGATGGTAGGCACAAGCGACTACATCACGAAGCCGTTTGGTCCCGAGACCCTTATGCGCACTGTCAATGAATACCTGATGTAGGACCGGGCAGTGCACTAACGCCCGTTTCTTCAGGTTCCGGAATGGATGATCCTCACCATCATCCTGTTTTGTTTCACGCTCACCGCCCAGTCCCGTTCTCAAGCAATGACGAAAGAAACCGCCGGACAGCCGGTGCGGACCGCCTCGGGCGAGCCCGCCGGAGCAGTCGGCCGGGAAACCGCCGATGGGAAAACGCGGGTCTTCCAGGGCCGCAAATTCATAGTGTTCGTGGTTGGCGGTTCAAACTACGCCGTTGACTCCCAGACCGTTTCCGAGGTGGTTAGAGATCTTTCACCCACCCGACTGCCGAATACTCCGGACTGGCTGCTCGGGATCGCAAACCTACGCAGTGAGATCGTGACGGTAGTGGAACTGGATACGCTTCTTTCCGGAGAGAAAGCCGAGGGAAGCCAGTCTCCGAAGCATATCGTCATAAGGCTGAAAACAATGGACGCGCTGATCGCATTCCGTGTCGAGAAGCTCCGGGAGATCATCACCGTCGACAAAACGAAGATCAAAGCTGCGGACGTGTCAGAACTCGCATTCGTCTCAGGAAAGTTCGAACACAAGGGCGAGTCCTTCACCGTCGTAAATGTCGGTGAGCTTGTCGAATCTCTCAAGCAGGTCTGAAAATAATCAAGCCGACATCGGTTTCGTCAAATGCCGAGACAAATAACAAATTCACTCTTTAACTCGCTAAGGGGCAGGATCTGGATATCGACCAGTGTTCTGGCCTTTTTTATATGTACTTTCGGGCTGATCTCCTACCTGGTAGTCACACTTCTGGTAAACGATGTCTTTTACGGCATTTTCATCCCGTTTCTCTTCCTTGCGTTCGTCGTAGTCGTATTCGGATGGTGGCTCTCGAATGAGATCGTCAGTCCGATAGAAAAGGTCACTTTGCTGTCCAAGAGCCTCGAAAGAACCTCTTCGACCTCCCTGCCAAAGACTTCCGGGTCGTACGAAACGGACCAGCTTTTGCAGTCGCTGTTCAGAAACAGCCAGCAGGTACAGATGCTTGTCGCGCTGATGGAGAAGGTCGCAAGCGGCAATCTGGAGGTCTCCCTGGCTCCTCTCGAAGGCTCGGACAGGTTGAGTTCGTCGTTCCAGAAGCTCCTCGCGAAGGTCTCAGAGTCGATCAGCGCAAAAGAGGACCTCGACAAACTACAGGCGTCGCTGGACCAGATCAGGCGCGAGCTTTCGCCGATCAGGTCCGGAAACCTGACGGTCCGCGTCTCGAACGAGGACTTTCAGGTAAAAGAGATCTCGTCGACGGTCAACTACCTGCTCGAACGGCTTACTTCCCTGATCAAGCTCGCGCGGAAGGATTCGAGCGAAGCAAGCGAGCTGGCGAAGGATATTGAAAAGCACCTCCGTGAACTTGTTCAACAGGACGAGAGCCGTATCGAGGAACTGACTCAGGCCTCGATCACACTGAAACAGGTCCCGAATCTCGTCAAGAAGATCTCCGAGGACCTCGGCAATTCTTCGCAGTCGGCAAGAAACTCGATCGAGAAAGTACAAAAAGGAAACGAGATCGCTGCTCAGAATGCAGATTCGGTCAGCCGTCTGCGAAAGCAGATGCGCGAGGCAGTGAAGCGCGTTCAGAGTCTCAACGAACGGACACAGGAGATCGGCAAACTGGCGACGACTGTGGAAGATCTCGCGAATCGCACCAACATGGTTGCGCTGAACGCTTCGATCCAGGCTACCGAACTTGGCGAGAAGGGCCAGGGATTCGCCCTCGTTGCGGAAGAGGTCGAAAGGCTCGCGGCCCGCGCCAACACGACAAATCGTCAGATCGCCTCGCTAAACAAGAGCGTTTCGACAGAGATCCGAAAGGTCGAGAACGCACTCGAGCTGGCGGGAGGCGAGATCGCTGGATTCTCGAAATACTCAATCGAAAGCGGAAACATTCTTGCGGAACTCGGCCGGTACGTCGGGCAGTTCCTGAACCTGCAAAAGAACCTTGTTTCACTCGCCGGCGAACATTCAGAAGAAAGCGACCAGGCGTTCATGACGTTTATGAACTCGATCTCAGACAGCAAGGCCACGGTAGATGAACTAAAACATTCAAGTTCCGAACTTGCCAACCTCTCCGTCCTGATGAACAACCTCCAGGTCGCTTCTGCCGAGTATCGAGTAGCCCTTCATTCCGAAGGTTTTTCGGAATCAAACCCCCGGGAATCCGGAACTGAGCACCAGGAACACCGCCATTTCTTGTTCGGTCAGGACAATTCGGCGTCTGAAACGAGTGATAGCGAGGACGCAACGGCACAAGACGAATCCGGCGATGTCGACATTGATGTTGATTCGCTGGACTCTGAGCCTGAAGATCTGGGCATCGCAGAGTATTACAAGGCTGGCGAGCCCGAAACAACGGGAACCGATGACATTTTCGGTCTCGGCGATGAGTTTAACCAGCAGGAGAGACCATAAGATATGTCAAACAATCCGATCTGGAACCTGCTGCTAAAAGCGTTCTCCTTGATTTCGATCGCCTTTCTCATCCTCGGCGCGGTGATGGTGAACGCGTCGTATCTGGGACTCCCCGAGAATCCGGCATCAGCGACCATCATTCTGGGGTTTGGCGTCCTGGCGGTCCTTGCCTCGCTTCTGGCGGTCAACGTTTCGAACATCAACCTCCAATCGGAATTGAGCGAGGCCTCGACGGCTGCCTCTCAGCTTGCGCAGGGAGATCCCCTTGACGCCGACTCAGTGACGCAGACCGAGCTGCTCCTTTCTCTGAAAGACGTATCGACCTATATGCAGGAGAAAGCTGCCGTGGCGGACCAGATCGCCGCCGGCGACCTTTCGGGGATCATTATGCTCAGGTCGGAGAATGACCGTTTTGGCCAATCCTTCCAGAACATGGTCGATCAGCTTAAGGAGGTCGTGCAAACACAGGAGAAGCGCGACAGGCTTCAGGAATCGATCCTTCAGCTGCTCGAAGAAGTGTCTGAGGTTGCGGCCGGAGACCTTACGGTTCAGGCCGAAGTCTCACCCGAAATGACCGGTGCCATAGCCGAGGCGTTCAACTCGATGACCCGGGAGCTCCGCTCGCTGATCAAACAGGTAAAGGACCTGACCTTCCAGGTCAGCATATCTTCGAACTCGATCAACGACACGACCGAACAGCTCGCAAGCGGGTCAGAAGCGCAGGCATCGCAGATCACGAGGATCACCGGTGCCGTCTCTAACATGGCAGTGCAGATTCAGGAAGTTTCCGGCAACGCCTCGATGTCCGCGCAAGTAGCAGGAGAGTCGCTCAACAACGCCCGTTACGGGTCAAAGGCCGTCCAGGACAACATCAACGCGATGAACGGTATCCGCAAGCAGGTGCAGGAAACCGCCCGCAGGATCAAGAAGCTGGGAGAACGGTCGCAGGAGATCAGCCAGATCGTCCAGCTTATCGACGACCTTTCCGAGCGCACAAGTCTGCTCGCGCTCAACGCTTCCCTTCAGGCTTCGGCCGCGGGCGAAGCAGGACGGGGATTTGCCTTCGTCGCGGAAGAGGTGGAAAGGCTTGCGGAACGTTCCAATCACCTTACACAGCAGATCGCGACGCTTGCGCAAACCATACAGATCGAGACAAAGGACGTGGTTGCTTCGATGGAAGAGACGATCCACGAAGTCGTCGTCGGCTCCACACTTGCAGACAACGCCGGACAGGCACTGGTGGAGATCGAAAAGGTTTCGACCCGGCTCGCCGAGCTCATAAGATCGATTTCGGAATCGGCAAAACGCCAGGCACAGACCTCAGAAGATATCTCGAATGCGATGACCAATATTTCGAAGGTCACGGAGATGGTCAACGAGGGCTCGAACCGCGCCGCGAAATCGGTCAAAAAACTTGTCGAGCTGTCAGATGAACTTCGTGGGTCCGTCGCACCCTTCAAGCTGCCGGAGGACAAGAGCACCTTTTCCTTGCCCGCACAAAACGAGAACAGCGACCTATCGTTTGTAAACTGATCGCGCAGGAAGCCTTTAATTACCACTGATGACAGTCCTTAACGCAGAATCGAAACAACAGATCATCGACCGGGCAGAGCCCTTTCTGAGGCGTGTGCGAAGCACGGTTCTTGTGTGGTCAAGGGGAGAGGAGGACCTGAAAGGCCTTTTCGACGCCCCTGATTTTCTTCAGGAACTTGCTGAAAAAGCGGCCGATAATTCGATGGGAAGGGTTCCAGAACTTGCTCTCAGGCTCGGTGCCTCTCTGTCGCAGTTGATCGGTTCGGGAAGCCCCAACCCGGAATCGGATGCCCTTCCGCTGCTGGATTCGATCGCCGCACTGGAAGCCGAGATCTCGGAATTCAGGTTTGGGGCGGAAGAGTTCGAACTCGATATCTCGAGCCTGCTTGATGAGTCATTTGACAGCATTAAATCATCGGAAGATGCGAGCGATGAATCGCAATTGTCGGAACCATCCGAAGCTGAAGAAGAGGAGTTCGAGATCGATGAGGAAATGCTTGAGATCTTCGCCATGGAAGCGGAGGACCACCTCAAGAACATCAACGAGAACCTCGAACGCCTTGAGCAGTCTCCGAACGACCGTGAGGCCCTTCTGGAGATCCGGCGCAGCTCTCACACTCTCAAGGGTTCGGCCGGCATTGTCGGCCTGAAGAAGCTCTCAAAGCTTGCGCACAAGGTTGAGGACCTGCTCGACCATCTCTCGGAGAATGAGATCGAGGGAAATGCCGACATATTTCAGCTGCTTTTATCGGCAACTGACTGCATCAGCGCAGTTGCGAACAACGACACTTCGCGGGACCTTGAGGACAAGATCTCGAGAACGTTCTCTGATCTGGAGAAGATGCTCGAATCGCTCACAGCAGTAAACGGCGGCGATGCGGAAGATCAGATTGAAGACGAGGAAGTTGAAGACCCTGAAGAAAAGGGAGCCGCGTTCGTTCCGTCAGGTGACTCGGAGGTCAAAGCGCCCGCGTTTCAGCACCAGAACGGGCATTCGACCCGTTCCGTAGTGAGGATCTCTTTGGACAAGCTAGACGACCTCGTAAAGCTTGTCCGCGAGATGGTCTTCGGGCGCGCTGTCTTTCAGCAGAGACTCTCGGAACTTGAACAGCAGATCAAGGAGATGCAGAACAGCACCCGCCGCCTTCAACGGTCATCGGGCAAGCTTGAGACCGACTTCGCTGCGGGGAGCCCGGGCTCCGGTCCTTCTCAGCGCCATCTGGGGATCCACCGCTCAAACGGGCCCGTCAGCGACGACGATGAGTTCGACAGCCTTGAGTTCGACCGCTACACGGATTTCAATCAGCTAACTCGCGAGTTGCTCGAAACGACCACCGACGCTTTCTCGATCACTACCGAATTGAACGTGATCAGAACCTCGTTCGAGTCCCTTTACGACACCCAAAAACGGCTGATCGACGAGATCCAGGACAAACTGCTCAGTCTGCGAATGATCAGGTTCGGGACTCTCGCAGCGCGGCTCCAGCGAACGGTCCGGATGACGGCATCGGAGCTCGACAAGATCGTCGATCTGTCGCTTGAAGGCGAAACGCTCGAGGTGGACACCCACATACTCGACACGCTTGTCGAACCGCTTCTTCATCTTCTCAGGAATGCCGTCGCGCACGGGATCGAGAAGCCGGAGACCAGGCGGCTCCTCGGCAAGGATGAGAAAGGCCAGATAAGACTGCGTGTTTTCAGCGAAGGCACACATATAATCCTTACCGTTTCGGACGACGGCGGAGGAATTTCATCTGCGGCGCTGAGGCAAAAAGCGCTTGCCGCCGGCCTGATCACCGAGCGCGACGCCGGTCGTATGTCCGATGAAGAAGCGCTGTCACTGGTGTTCCTTCCAGGACTGACTACCGCCAACGAGATCAGCCAGATAGCGGGACGCGGCGTGGGGATGAACATCGTCAAGACGAACATCCTGAGACAGCAGGGCACCGTTTCCGTGTCTTCGGAACCGCAGAAAGGAACCACGTTCACGATCCGCGTACCGATGGCGCTTGCGATCGCGAGGGCACTTCTCGTACGGGTCAACGAAAGGACATTCGCTTTTCCGCTGAAGCTGGTCAAGCAGATCACCGAAGTGTCAGCGGAGGATCTTCAAAAGGCGAGACAAGAAGGTTCGGTCACGCTTGGCAGCGGTAAACACTCCGTTTCATATCTCAACGAATTGCTCAACGTAGATGTAAATCCGGGTACGTTTGATAAAGACTGCCAGCTGCTCTTGCTCGATACCGTTAAACGCAAATGCGCGTTGATCGTGGACGAGATCATTAAGCCTGAAGAGATAGTCATCAAGCCGCTCGGTCATCCACTGAAGGACGTACCTGAACTACTGGGAGCGACAATTCTGGGAGACGGCACAGTTGTACCGGTACTGGACCTTGTACAACTGCTAGAAAGCAGGAAATCGAAGCCTAAACCCAAGAAGCAGGTTGCAGAAGCTAAAACCGAGTCCAAGAAAGCCGAACCCAGACAGACACGGGTGATGATCGTGGACGACAGTCCGAGCGTACGTCACGTAAACTCGCGGCTTGTGAAGAACAACGGCTGGGAACCGATCGTCGCGAAGGATGGCACGGAGGCTCTTGAGATCCTGAGCGCATCGGCAAACTATCCGGATGTGATACTGACCGATGTGGAAATGCCTGAAATGGACGGCTACGAGCTTCTTGCCATCCTGAAGCAGAACGACAATCTAAATCACATTCCGGTCGTGATGATCACCTCGCGTGCCGGAGAGAAACACCGTACAAAGGCATTCGACCTCGGCGTATCCGAATACCTGAGCAAGCCTTACGAAGATTCACAGCTTGTAGAAACGATCAAAAAGCTTAGTGGAAAGGACTAGGGGAGTCTGTCGGGTCTTTTCAGTCCGTTGAGTCTGTTGAGTCGATCGGGTCTATTGGGTCTTTCGGGTCCGTTGAGTCTGTTCAGTCGCTTGTGCCTTACAGGCATTTGCATGTTCTCGGCAAACTTAGGTCGTCATTCACTGATACTAGCCCGCTGCTTTAGCTGCGGGTTTGAGCAAAGCGGACGTCATATCGATAGCCGAAGGCATCTCGGTCAAATACTACCTGCGGTAGTTATAAACGATAACTCCGCTTACTTCCACCGGCTCACCGTTCAAGAGTGTAGGCCGAAATCTTGATCGCCTTGCTGCATCGACAGACGAGCCGTGAAGAAATCCGGGACCGCAGATTGCCCAGGCGCGGTTCACGTTCCCTTCCTTGCCGATCACGATCCGCACTACAACCTCCGCTCTGCCGGTCAATCGGCTCGCCATTCCTGGATTCATCTCCGGTCTTGCGAGGCTCAACGCCTTACCGTTGACGACGCCTGTCTCAACAGTTTTTCCTTCATCCGCAATGTCTTTGGAGCGAATTGCTTTCTTAGCCGCAAAAAATTCTGAATCGTCAGACCCAAGTCCGAATGAGGTATTGAGGCCGACCGTGCATATATAGTCGTCATCAATCCTGGTCAGCAGGTCTTCCTGATCCGGAAAGACCTTTGCCGTCGCAGTGTATAGCTCGGCAAACTGCTTGTCTGCGCCCTCGTAATCCTTTATCAAGACCTTGAAGAGCACGTACTCCCGGCGAATCTGGATCAGCTCGGCGGAATCCTCACCGAAAGCGACGACAGCCTTGGCGATCGCCAGTTTGTACATCTCGCCAGCCTGATCTTCTTTGCCCTGCTTCGCGAGGACAAAGCCTAGACTGCTGGCCGATTTCGCGATCATATCCGCGTTTGATCCGTTCTTGTCGCCCTTTTGAAAGATGTCGATCGCTCTGCTCAAATACTCATAAGCGTCAGAGTAATCCTCTTTCCCGCGCGAGATCTCACCAGCGTTCTTGTAGGCAATTCCTGTTTCGCGGTCGCCCGGTCCGAACACTTTCTCAGCGACGGAACAAAGTTCAGCCGCCATCTTCTTGGCCTCTTTGAGGTCTCCTTTCCGAATCAACCGGCTCATCTCCTGATTGTCCTTCTTGTACTTTTCGATCTCAGAAGGATCTGTCTGAGCGTTCACAGAAACATGTGTTATGAAGACAATCAGGCACAGGTTCACAACTGTCCGGCCGATTGATCGTGGAAGCATATTTTTCATATCCGATGTTCTTATTATAGCGGTTTAACTCCTCAGGTTAGAGTGGCGACGACGCATGTTAAGGAATGACTTCGGAAGCTGGAGCTCCGAACTTTGAAAGAAAAGAAAGCCCGCCGCTAAACCGCTCACCGCTTACTGCTCACTGCTCACTGCTGACCGCTCACCGCTCACGCATTTGAACTTTGAACTCTCGAACTTTTAAGGCGGGCAAGCCCGCCGCTAAACAGCTCGCTGCTCACCGCTCACTCTTTCGGGGGTTTACTCGGCCGGATCTCGACCTTGCTCGGGAGTGCGTTGGGAGGAAAATCGAGGAGGTCTGATACAGTCCTCGCGATGTCGGCGGGTTGTAGCTGCCACGCTTTCTCGTCTGAAACGCGGTCACCTCCGAATTCGGTATTGACCGATCCGGGGCATATGTAACTGACCTTGATCCCGTCGTGCCGGACCTCTTGCATCAGGGCCTCAGAGAAGCCGTTCAGGCCGAACTTCGAAGCGTTGTAAGCGGCCATTCCGGGATGTGCGTTTTGGCCGGCGAGGGAAGAGATGTTGAAGATATAGCCGCCGCGTTCTTTCAAATGCGGGATCGCAAAATGGCAGGCGTAATAGACGCCGTTTATGTTCGTTTCGATGATCTGCCGGAATTTCTCGGGTGATATCTCATCGACTGTTTCGCCAAACGTTCCGACACCTGCGTTATTTACAAGCACGTCGATGCCGCCGAACACACGCACGCATTCATCCAGCATCATCCGGACCTGGCTCTCGCTGCGCATATCGCAAACTTCTCCGGCGACGCTGCCTCTGGAAGAGAGGTCGCTGACCGTTTCCGAGACCTCGGTCTTGTTCCTTGCGCAAATAAAAACGCGCATGCCGCGTTCAAGAAGTGTTTCCGCGACTGCGCGTCCAATCCCCTTCGTGCCGCCCGTAACGACGGCAGTCCTATTTTCCGTCAACTGACTTATCCTCCGCTAACTTCATTACCATTCCGGGGCCACGCGACAGCTCGCGCCAAAGCACTGTGGCACCGCCCTCATCATCCGTCTCCACAACCTTCATCAACACAACTACGTCGGCGTCCTTGTCTGATGGTGAGGACTCTGCGGAGCGGTATGCGATGGCCCTGAGCGCGTAGACAGCGCCCTGTTCGATCTCGACCGTCTTTGAATAGGTCAGCCTCCCGGTACTCTTCCCTTCGCTGAAATTCACAACGGTAAGGCCATTGAGCAGTTCATCGTACTGAGCGTCCATCATCTTCGCAGTCTCGCCGGGCCGGAAGCTCAGAAGATACGAGATCTCGGGAGAATCCACAGCCATCTGATGAAAGTCCACGCCGTCAAGAGCTACTATCATCGTCTGAACGGAATGGCGCGCTCCGACAAAGAATCCGCGCGAAACCGCGACGTCAGACTTCCCGAAGATCGACCTTCTTTTCTCGCGGAAAGAAAAAGCATTCGCGTACTCCCGCACGTTTGCGTTCTCCTGGTAACAGTCTATCTGCCTGGAGGTCTTTTTTATCTTGTCGCAATCGTTCATTGAGATCAGTTTCACGACACCCGAATTCTCGTTTTCAATGTAGCCGGCATATGTCAAAGCCAGTTCGTCACTCAGCTCCATCTTTCTGCGAAGGTCCTTCGTGAGCTCCGGATTGTAATACCGGGCTTTTGGAGGGGTGTTCCTGTCGCGCGCCGCCTGTTGACGTGCGAGTGTATCGAGATTCCGCATGTCGTTCATCCGCCGTTCGAGGTTGTCTCTGACGACATCGGCGGTCGTCCTGCGTGTCGGATCCTGTCCGTGGGAGTAGCTGGTCGCGAAAAGAAGAACCAGGACCGAAAATGTCATCCAGATCTGCCTGCGCGTATAGTTCATACCAGCCTCCTCCTCTACTTGTCCTTTTTCACTTTCAGCTCGGGTGATTTGTCGTCGTCGATCTCACGCCAAAGTATGGTCGCACGGCCGTTCTCGAGCCGTACGATCCTGAACGCGACAAGCACATCCCTTCTCTTGTCCAGTTCGAGTTCGTTAAAGATAACTCCGCCCACTTTCTTTAGCGACTCTCCTTCGTACGCGATCGACCTAAGGACATACGTGCTGCCGGTCTTTGCAGTCAAAATGCTTGCATACCTGCGGCCGTCCTTTTCAATTCCCTTTGTGAGCTTGTTCGCGAGATCCGCCGCTTGTTTGAAGTCTTTCGAAGCCTTGATCTTTGCGAGATATCCAACTCCTTCAGTCTTTTCATCAACACCCTCGATTGCGACATCTCCCAGATCGACCATGATCCCGTGGTTCAGTACTCCCAAAGCCTGGATCTGACCGTCCTTGAACACGATATCGGCAATGTGATGCATCCTGTAGTCCTTCATCCTGAACGAGAACCCGGAGCCGGCGCCAGGCATCGTCAGACCCTTGCACTCAGGCGACGCGTCCACGATCTGGGAGTTTGTCGCACAGCCCTTGTCTTCGACCAGGACGATCAGACCGGCATCTTTGCCTTTTGCTGCTGTCTTGTAAGCCTCTTTGTCTTCTTCAGAAGGGGACAGAAACTGCCATTCCTCGTCTGTCGATTCGCGGTAGAATGGCCTGATGTTGTCGAGAAATTCTTGACGGCGTTTGTCGGGTACGGAAGGCGGGAGATTCTGAGTCATCCGAAGCGCATCTGACCGACGATTGAGCTCATCGGCCTGCCTCATAGCCTGACCGGCGCCACGTTCAGGATTCAGGCGATCGGGAGTCGGATCGGGATAGGGTGTACTTCCACCCTGCCCGTAGGCAAGCGCCGTGGAAGCCAGTACAACAACGAGTACGATAAGGAACTTCTTCATGCGTCCTCCTTTTCTTACGTGCCTCTGTTGAGAGGCGGTTCGGCTATTCCACCAATTCCCTCAGTGGTGCGGTCAAAGTTTTGACCTGATGATCTCGTTTACAAGCTGAGGGTTGGCAGTGCCCTTTGAAGCCTTCATCACCTGGCCGACGAAAAACCCTGCCAGACGGTCGTTCCCTCCAATGAACTGCTCCACCTGCTCAGGATTCGCGGCGAAAACATCTTCAACGATCTTCTCTATCGCGCCGCGGTCTGAGATCTGTTCCATCCCTTTTTCGTTAATGATCTCTTTGGCCGACTTCCCCGTTTCGAACATCTCGGGAAGGATCTCTTTTCCCTGCTTGCCACTGATCTTTCCGTCCGAAATGAACGCTATCAATTCGGCGAGACTCTCCGCTTTTACAGGAGAATCTGCAGCGGATCTACCAGAGTTGTTCAGCTCTCTTAGCAGCTCAGAGAGTATCCAGTTGGCGGTCGATTTCGGATCTCCGGACGCCTTTGCAGCCACCTCGTAGTAATCGGCTAGCGAACTGTCGGAGACTAGCTGAGAAGCATCTGCAAAGCCAAGCCCGTATTCCTCCGTAAATCGCGAGATCATTTCGTCCGGTAACTCCGGAAGTTCCGCACGGCGCTGTTCAATAAACTCGCTGGAAACCACCAGTGGCTGAAGGTCCGGCTCGGGGAAATATCTGTAATCGTGCGCGTCTTCTTTTGAACGCATTACGCGCGTCATCCCGTTCTTCTCATCCCAAAGGCGGGTTTCCTGGTGAACCTCTTCCCCTGACTCGTGGGCCTTGATCTGCCGGTCGATCTCGTATTCGATCGCCTTCTGCATAAACCTGACCGAATTAAGATTCTTCAGCTCTACCTTGTTCCGGAATCCGTCTTCATCCTTCTTCCGGACGGAAACGTTTGCCTCGCAACGAAGATTTCCCTTTTCCATATCGGCGTCCGAGGCGCCGACCCACTGGAGTGCACGGCGCACGTGGTTCACGTAGTCGTAAGCTTGCCATGAGGATCGGAAATCCGGGTCAGTTACGATCTCCGCCAATGGAGTTCCTGCACGATTGAGATCAACGTAGGAGTACTTATCCGTATCGGGAAGACCCTCGTGAACGTTTTTCCCCGCGTCTTCTTCAAGGTGCAGCCGTACGATCCCGATCGTCATTGGCTGCCAATCCTTCGCGTGTCCTCCTTCGTCCCGTTCGGCGGTCATGATCGTGAGCTTGCCGTCGGAGGAAAACGGACGGTCATACTGGGAAATCTGGTAACCCTTCGGTAGATCGGGATAGAAGTAATTCTTGCGCGCAAAAATCGAGGTTTCGTTTACGGTCAATCCAAGCGCCAGCGCCGCTCGGGCACCTAGCTCGACCGCCTTACTGTTTAGCACGGGAAGCGCCCCCGGCAGGCCCAGACACACCGGACAGGTGTTAGAGTTGGGCTCATCGCCGAAGCTCGCCGCGCACCGGCAAAAGATCTTTGTGTCTGTGGCAAGCTGGGCATGTATCTCCATACCGATCACCGCTTCCCAGCCATTATTGCTGTCGCTCATGTATCAATGTTCAGGTATCAGGTATCAATTATCAGGTCTCAGCCATTGAAGTCTCTTGACTCCTGACGTCTGACTTCCGTCTTCTGTCTTCTGTTATGCCCGTCGCTCGCGCTCCGGGTTCCGATTTTGTCTTCTGTCTCCTGTCTCCTGTCTCCTGTTGTGCCCGTCGCTCGCGCTCCGGGTTCCGA